>ERZ1066136.22-NODE-22-length-229847-cov-18.081452_pt1 | contig 229847 bp, 217 predicted proteins | sample MGYA00382783_ERZ1066136 | MGnify/ENA primary metagenome ERZ1066136 (study PRJEB33369, sample SAMEA5778366) | biofilm metagenome | biome: Industrial cooling water; feature: Water cooling tower basin; material: Biofilm | place: United Arab Emirates | collected...
CGCAGAGTCGCAGAGGTTTAGATGGTCATTACGTTTTGCATTCACTTAGCGTCTTAGCGCCTCAGCGGTTGGAAGCAGCCTATTTTTGTTTCCGCCTCTGCAGTAAGAAACCGCAGAGACGCAGAGTCGCAGAGGTTTAAAGGGATGATTACATTTGGTATTCACTTAGCGTCTTAGCGCCTCTGCGGTGGGAAGCAGCTTATTTCTGTTTGTGCCTTTGCGGCAAAGAAACCGCGGAGCCGCAGAGTCGCAGAGGTTTAGATGGTCATTACGTTTTGCATTCACTTAGCGTCTTCGCGCCTCTGCGGTGAGTCACCGCCTGAACTACGCCTTAGCGAAGTAACTCCCGTGAAATGACCATCTTTTGTATTTCGGTGGTGCCTTCGTAGATCTGCGTGATTTTCGCATCGCGCATGAGGCGCTCCACATGAAATTCCTTTACGTAGCCATAGCCACCGTGTATTTGCACAGCCTCGGTGGTTACTTCTTGCGCGATCTGCGAAGCATACAGTTTTGCCATGGCGGCCGCTTTCACAAAGTCTTTTTTCTGATCTTTTAACCACGCGGCCTGCCAGACCAAAAAGCGTGCGGCTTCGATTTTTGTGGCCATCTCTGCCAGCTTAAACTGGATCGCTTGGTGTTGCGAAATCGGTTTGCCAAAGGCTTTGCGCTCTTTGCTGTATTTGAGGGCCAACTCATACGCGCCCGAGGCAATGCCTAGGGCCTGCGCGGCAATGCCGATGCGGCCCCCGTTCAGGGTGGTCATGGCAAAGGAAAAACCAAAACCATCTTCGCCAATGCGGTTGGCTTTGGGCACTTTCACATCGGTGAACATCAGCGAATGCGTGTCCGATCCGCGGATGCCCATTTTGTCTTCTTTTTTCCCAACCACAAAACCGGGCATCCCCTTTTCCACGATTAGCGCATTGATGCCTTTGTGCTTTTTGCTGGCATCCGTTTGCGCAATGACAATATAGATACCGGCACTGTTTCCATTCGTGATCCAGTTTTTGGTGCCGTTCAACAAGTAATAATCGCCTTTGTCCTCGGCCGTGGTTTGCTGGCTGGTGGCGTCTGATCCGGCCTCGGGTTCGGAAAGGCAAAAAGCCCCGATTTTTTCACCGGTGGCCAGCTTGGTCAAAAACCGTTGCTTTTGATCTTCCGTGCCATACTTTTCGATGCCCCACGCTACCAATGAATTATTGACCGACATGCACACGGAGGCCGAAGCGTCAATCTTGGAAATCTCCTCCATGGCCAACACGTAGCTGATGGTATCCATACCGCCCCCGTTGTATTTCGGATCGGTCATCATACCCATAAAACCAAGTCCTCCCATTTTTTTGATTTGCTCGGCCGGGAATGTCTGATGGGTATCGCGCTCGATAACGCCCGGCAACAGTTCGGTGTGGGCGAAGTCGCGTGCGGCCTGCTGTACGCTGCGTTGTTCTTCGGTCAGTTGGAAATCCATGATTACGTATTTGCTGTTTAAACGCCCGTAAAACTCAGTTGTTTGGCCATCAAAAAAAAGCAAAGCCTGAACAAAATGTCCAGGCTTTGCGAAGAGGTTTCGGCTGTGTTTAGTCTCGGTCGGAGCCGAGGAACATCATCACATAATAAATCAACGTGGTAACGGCACCAATCGCGGCCACGACATACGTCATGGCGGCCCACTTCAGCGCATCTTGCGCCATGTCATATTCTTTGGGGTTTACGATGTTGCGTGTTTTTACCCACGCCAAGGCGCGCTTGCTCGCATCAAATTCCACGGGCAAAGTCACCAATGCAAACAGGGCAAATACGGCATAGCAGGCGATGATGATCAACAAGGCGGTTTTCCAAGGCAGGAAGCTGCCGGCAAAGAAACTGCCGAACATCATGGCCATCATCATAAAGTTCAGGATTTGACCGCTGACGTTTTGCACGGGCACCATGGCGGACCGGAATTGCAACATGCTGTAGGCGGTTGCGTGTTGTACGGCATGGCCACACTCGTGCGCGGCTACGGCCGTAGCGGCTGCGTTGCGCCCATGATACACGGCTTCGCTCAGGTTAACCGTGCGGTCAGCGGGGTTATAGTGGTCCGTCAGTTGACCTTGCACGCAGATCACCTGAACATCGCGAATACCGCTGTCGGCCAGCATGAGGCGCGCTATCTCGGCCCCGGTCAGATCGCGGGCCAACTGAATTTGCGAATACTCTTTAAACTTGCTCTTCAGACGCGAGCTGACGATCATGCCCACGATCATGAAAAACACACCGATGATTAATGCTCCAAATCCCATAGTCTTAGTCTGTTGCTTGTTTTAGTCTTTTCTGATCTTTTCCACTAATCGGGTTGTGGAATACCCCGGCACAAAGTCAATCGTTTTTACTTGCCCTCCGGCTTGTTTAACAACATCCGCGCCAACGATGTTATCTGCCAAATAGTCACTTCCCTTGACCAACGTATTGGGAACCAGTTCGCTGATCAAATGTAAGGGTGTATCCTCATCGAACAAAACCACCAGATCGACAAACGCCAATGCTGCCAACACCCGTGCCCGTGAGGCCTGGTCTTGAATGGGGCGCTGGGGCCCCTTAAAACGGCTCACCGAATCATCGGTGTTGAGGCCCAAAACCAGTTTGTCGCCCAAATGGCGTGCTTTTTCCAGATAGTCCACATGGCCCAGGTGCAGCAAGTCAAAGCAGCCGTTGGTAAAAACCACATTCTGGCCTTCGGCCTGCCACTTTTTTACCTGCGCTTTGGCCTCGGCCCACGTCTTTATTTTTTCAGCTGTTTTCTCCATCGGATGAGCGCGTAGGTGAGGGTTAAAGATAGGAAGCCGGCCACAATCATGATAAACGTTTGCCAGGCATGAAACACAAACACAAAGGCAATGGCATCGGCCTCCGGCAACGAATACAGGGCCACCAGCCCCAGCGGCACCAAGGTGTGGTACGACCCTGCCCCGCCTGGCAAGGGAGCCGCCATGGCGATGGATCCAATGGCAAATAGTGTGAGCACGGCCCCGGGGCCCAAGGTGCTCGTTTCCGGAAATGCCAGCACGATAAAGTACGACATCAAAAAGTACAGGGCCCAAATGGCGAGCGAATAGCCCGCAAAAAGCCACTTGTTTTTCAACCGCGCCACAGACAGCAGCCCCTCGCGAAAGCCCGCCAAGATTTTTTTGGCGCGCTGCTGTTTCCGCGCCCAGCGGTAGGCCACCACCGCCACCAGCAAGCCCGCAGCCGCCACGGCCACAAACGTCCACGGCACGTTGCCCCCGCTGTGCCAAGGCAGCGACTGGATAAAAAGTACCAGCTTATCCCACTCGACCCAAAACGCAATGACCAGCAACAACACCAGGCACAGCACATCCACCACGCGCTCCACCACCACGGTGCCAAAGCTGGTCTCCACCGGTGTTTTCTCCAATTGATACAAATTAACGCAGCGCGAAATCTCGCCCCCGCGGGGAATGGCCAGGTTGACCAAATAGCCCACCATCAGTGAAAGAAAACTTGACGTGAGCGAAACGGAATGGCCAGTGGGCTGCAGCAGCATGCGCCACCGCTCGGCCCGCAATGCGTGGCTTACCACAGCGATTACCGCCATCCACAACAGAAAACGCTTGTCTGACTTAACCCACGTGGCCCACAAAAACGCACCCTTGTCTTGTCCTTCGCCCACCTGTAGCGCACGAAGTGAAAGCCAAAGCAGCCCGGCTGTGAGCGCCACCAAGGCCAGGTACTTACCCGCGCTCTTCAGTTTCTCGTTCACGGCAATCGGTTGTCGGGATCGGGAAACACGATCCACGGTTTGAACGACTGGGCCTCTTCAAAATCCAGCGAAGCGTAGGAAATGATAATGACCAAATCGCCCACTTGGGCTTTTCGTGCTGCGGGCCCGTTGAGGCAAACGGTGCCACTGTGGGCCTCTCCGCGGATCACATAGGTTTCCAGCCGCTCGCCATTGCTGATGTTCACCACTTGTACTTTTTCGCCTTCGATGAGGTTGGCGGCCTTCATCAATACCTCGTCAATGGTGATGCTGCCCACGTAGTGCAGTTCGGCCTGCGTGATTTTGGCGCGGTGTATTTTGGATTTGAGTACTTCGATTCTCATTCGATGATCAGATTATCTATCAGCCGCACGGTGCCTGCGTATCCGGCAATCAACAATACCTTGGGCTGTGGGTCCGTAACGTTTTCCGTTAGCTGAAAGTTTGCGTGGGTCGCCAGGGCCAGATATTCCAGACGAAAACCGCGGCTGGTTATTTTCATTTCGGCTTGTTCACGGATTTCTTTCCATGGTTTTTGCAAGTGAATGGCGGTCTGCGCGTCTTGAAGAACTTGATAAAAGACCGGTGCGTGGGAGCGTTCTTCCGGAGTGAGGCGCAGATTGCGCGAGGACATCGCCAAGCCATCGGGCTCGCGCAGCGTGGGCACGGGCACAATCTCCACGGGCAGGCAAAGTTCGTTCACCAGTTTTTGGATGACCATGAGTTGCTGAAAGTCTTTTTGGCCAAAGTAGGCGCGTGTGGGTTGCACGATGTTGAACAGCTTGGCCACCACCAAGCCTACGCCACTAAAGTGCCCCGGGCGAAACTCGCCTTCGAGTATCCCGTTCAGGTGACCAAAGTCCATCGTGAGCGTAGATGGCGCGGGGTACATCTCCAGCACCGAAGGGCAAAACAGCACATCGCAGCCTGCGGCCTCCAGCTTGGCTTTGTCTGCTTCCAGCATGCGCGGGTATTTTTCCAAGTCGGCTGCGTTGTTGAATTGAGTGGGGTTGACAAAAATGCTCGCCACTGTGAGCGCGTTGTGTTGTTTGCTTTGCGCGATCAAGGCCAAATGGCCGGCATGGAGGGCGCCCATGGTGGGCACCAAGCCCAGCGGGTGGGAGGCCGAGCGCAGGGGGGCGAGAAAGGAGCGGAGCGCGGATATTTCGCTGAAAACCTGCAATTTGACCCGGTTTTAGGGGGCTGCAAAGATAGGTCTTATCTGCTACGATTAGTTGAACGGGGGGTTAATTTTCCGTACTTTTGCCATTCGTTTTTTCGTTTCGAACCCAAATTCACGCGTATGTCGAAAATCAGGATTTTATATGTAGCCAGCGAAATCAACCCCTTCTTGCAAACGACCGAGGTGGCCGAGTTTGTGCGCAAATTGCCCCAGGCCATGCAAGAGAAGGGCATGGAAATACGCATTTTGGTGCCGCGGTTTGGTATCATCAACGAGCGAAAAAACCGATTGCATGAAGTGGTGCGCCTGTCGGGGATCAACATCTCCGTGGGCGATGAAGAAAAGCCCTTGATCATCAAAGTGGCGTCCATCCCCAATGCCAAACTGCAAGTATATTTTATCGACAACGAAGACTACTTCCATCGCAAGTCGGTCTTTCACGACAAGGAAAACCGCTTTTACGAAGACAATGACGAACGCGCCATCTTTTTCTGCAAAGGCGTGATCGAAACCGTGCGCAAGTTGGGCTGGGCTCCTGACATCGTTCATTGCAACGATTGGATCACCAGCTTTATACCGCTGTACTTGAAAACCACGTACAAAAACGACCCGCTGTTTAAAAACGCCAAAACGGTTTTCACGATCTACAACAACAGCTTTAGCCACAAATTCAAGGGCGACCTGATGGGCAAGGTGAAGATGATGGACATTGAAGACAACATGCTGGGCCATCTGAAAACGGCCGACTACGAAGGGTTCATCAAACTGGGGGCTCAGTTTTCGGATCTGGTTTCCGTGGCCGGGGACAATAAGAAGCTGGAAGGTTTAGTTAAGAAGATTAAAGAGAAGAAAGTTGAAACCATTGAAAAAGACGACAACTACACCGAATCGTTTTACAACTTATACACGGACTTGGTGGGCTAAACTGGCCGTTGTTTTCGCATCCGTCCTTTTTATCGTTTCCTGTATTGATGAATCCAAGCAGATAGGCTTTCGGGGGCCGGATAGGTTCAACGTGGCCTATATTGAGGTGCCCCTGACAGCCGATGTTTTTCTGGGCGATTCGTTGTTGACCAACAACAGCCGATTTTTGGTGGGCCGCTACACCGATCCTGACTTGGGCAAAATGGAAGCGGTAACCTATACGCAATTCTACTCGACCAATCCTGCCGCGCTACCGGAAGGGGCCACATTGGATCGCGTGGTACTCAACCTGACGTTTGATTATCATTACATGGGCAGTTCCGCAGCGGAGGTGATGAATTTTTCGGTTTTTGAATTGGCCGACACGCTCAAAGCCGCCCCCTATTGGAATTTCTCCAGCCGCCCGTTCGTGGCCGACACCGTGGGGAAAGGCAGCTATTTTATCGACCCCAACTTGTTTTCTGATCCCGAACCGCGCGACATTGACACCGTGGAACTGCAAATGAGCACCGAATTTTCAAACCGGTTGTTTGCCACGATGGTAGCCGGTGGCGATACCTACCAACGGTACATCGATTTTACCGGCAAATTCAAGGGCTTTGCCATCACCGGATCCGGGGCGGATAAGATGGTGGGCATCAACCCGCAATACAGTGCCGACACGACCAACCGGAACAAAACGCGCCTGCGTGTATACTATTCATTCACCGAGACGGTGGAAGGCGTGGCCACCATCCGCAGACGCGTAACTGACTTCACCCTGTACAATTCCGGTGCGGGCTTTGTGACCAACTTTATTTCGGTCTCGGCCGATCGTTCCGGGTCAGTCGTTCAAGGGCAACCTACTTTTACTTCTTTTACACCCTCGGACCAGCGCTGCTATGTGCAAGGCGGTGTGCCGGTTTACACACGCATCGACTTTTCAAAATTCTACACCTTTTTGGATACCATACCCAACATCACCTTCAACTCCGTGGAGATGGTGATCGATCCAGTGGCGCCACAACCGCTACCTCTTCCGAACTCGCTTGAGCTGCGCGTAATGGACGACTCGAAAAATGGGCGGACGGATTTTTTTGATGTCACGCGCAGAACCACCCTTCCGCCCGTGTACGCAGGGCGCTTCACATCCAGGCGGTTCAACCTGGCCGATAGCTTGCTCATTCCGGTGGGCGATGTGGGGGCGAGTGTTAGCTTGGCCAAAAGCAGTGACAACACGCGGTACAGTGGCTTTGTCACGAGCCTTGCCCAAACACTGGCCGCGGCTGTCAAAGAAGGGCAGGCTTTCCGGTATTTGGGACTGGCATTGCAAAACCCCGTGGAGTCCAGCGCAGCCAGCCGCGTGGCTTTTGCCGGACAAAACGTGAAGCTGCGGATTTTTTATACCCGACCAACCATCAACCGAAACCCCTAACCCAAGCTATGTGTGGCATTGTTGCGTACGTAGGCCAGCGTCAGGCGCATGACGTCATCATCAAAGGCCTGAAACGACTGGAGTACCGGGGCTATGACAGCACGGGCATCGCTCTGCTGAACGGGGGCTTGAATGTTTACAAAAAGAAAGGAAAAGTTTCTGAACTGGAGGCGTACCTCAAAGACCAGCCCCTCAACAGCACCATCGGCATGGGCCACACGCGCTGGGCTACCCATGGCGAACCGAACGATGAGAATGCCCACCCGCACTACTCGGCCACCAAAAAATTGGCCATTATCCATAATGGCATCATCGAAAACTACAATGCCCTAAAACAGGAACTACTGCGCAAGGGGCATCGGTTTTTGAGCGAGACGGACACCGAAGTGTTCATCCACTTTATCGAAGACATCAAGGAAAACGAAAAGTGCTCATTGGACGAGGCCGTGCGCCTGGCCCTTACCAAAGTGGTGGGTGCCTATGCCATTGTGGTTATGTCACTTGAAGATCCCAACCTGCTCATTGCTGCCCGCAAAGGGAGCCCCCTGGTGGTGGGCGTGGGTAAGGGAGAATTTTTCATGGCGTCCGATGCTACACCGATTATCGAGTACACAAACGAAGTGGTGTACCTGAACGATCAGGAAATCGCCATCATCAACAACGGCAAGCTCACCATAAAAAACACCGCCAACCTGCCGCTGACACCCTACGTGCAAACGGTGGATTTGGAATTGGAGTCCATTGAGAAAGGGGGCTATGAGCACTTCATGCTCAAAGAGATTTTTGAGCAGTCGCGCTCAATCAAAGATTGTATGCGCGGCCGTTTGGACGCTACCTCCGGCCGTTTGGTGTTGGGTGGCTTGCGGGAGTACATCAACAAATTGGTCAATGCCGACCGCATTCTGATTGTGGCCTGCGGCACCAGTTGGCATGCGGGGTTGGTGGCCGAGTATTTTTTTGAAGAATACTGCCGCATACCCGTGGAAGTGGAGTATGCCTCAGAGTTTCGCTACCGCAACCCCGTGATACGCGAGGGCGATGTGGTCATCGCGATTTCCCAGTCGGGTGAAACAGCCGATACACTGGCCGCCATTGAGTTGGCCAAGTCAAAAGGCGCTATCATTTTTGGTGTTTGCAATGTGGTGGGTTCAAGTATTCCGCGGCTGACCCACGCGGGTGCGTACACGCATGCAGGTCCCGAAATTGGGGTGGCCAGCACCAAGGCATTTACCGCGCAGCTCACGGTGCTCAACATGATCGCCCTCACCGTGGCCCAGCGCAAAGGCACCATCACCGAACAAAAATTCATTGAGCTGCTCACGGAGATGGAGAACATCCCCGCAAAGGTAGAGGAGGTACTCAAGCTTAACGCCCAAATTCAAACCATTGCAGATATCTTCAAAGACGCGTCCAACTTTTTGTACTTGGGCCGTGGGTACAACTTCCCGGTAGCCCTGGAGGGTGCGCTCAAGTTGAAAGAAATTTCCTACATCCATGCGGAGGGCTACCCTGCGGCCGAAATGAAACACGGGCCCATTGCCCTGATCGATGAAGAAATGCCGGTGGTGTTTATTGCCACCCGCGACAGCTCGTACGAGAAGATTGTATCCAACATACAGGAAGTGAAAGCCCGCAAAGGGCGGGTGATTTCCGTAGTGACCAAGGGCGATACGCAAATCCCCAAGATGTCGGAATTTGTGATAGAAGTACCGCCCACCCATGAGTCGTTGACCCCGCTGATTTCGGTGATACCCTTGCAGTTGCTCTCATACCACATTGCCGTGATGCGCGGCTGTAACGTGGACCAACCCCGTAACCTGGCCAAGTCGGTAACGGTTGAGTAGCGGAGGCTGTGAAGGCAGACCGAGATGTTGGCCGGGTGTGCTATCTTTACCACCAGCAAACACCAACCGCATGGACGAACGCTTAAGCTTGAAGGCCATAGATGACTACAGCGATGACTACGCCTCCAAGGTCACAGCGTCTTTTTTTAGTCAACGCGACCGCATGACGGGGGCGGACATCCGCGTTCTTTGTCCCGTAGAGCAAGTTAACCTTTTTGTCATTCGCGAACTGCTGCGCGCCTGGAAGCACGAAGGCCAGAAACTGCACAGCCCCTTTTTTGACTACGACCAGCCGGAAGTAAAGGATGCGCTGGCAAAATTTCAAAACCTACTTTCCAATCACATTTCCATTGCGCGGCAAGATTTTCAACCGTTGCTAAAAAAGGCAGTGAGCCAAACGCTTTATTTGATTTTGAACCCTTACGACTTTTACGCCTCTACGTTGGAGCGCTTGGGTCAGCACATCCACAGTGCGGAGGTCAAACAAGAAGTCAAGTACCTTCGCATCAATCGTGGCCCGCTCGATCGGCTGGCGCAGCGGCTGGAGTCAAAAGGAAGCAACGCGGTATCGCCCTCGGAAGCGTTTGCCCTGCTCGACCGGATTTTGGAGGAAGTCAATTTTGCGCCCGAGGAGGTGGATGGCTACCTGACCCAATTTGCCAGCATGCTGCCGGTGCGGGCCGATCGGTTTTATGAAGCACCCTCCAAACCGATTGCGCCTGCCGCCAAGAACGTACCAAAACCCGTGGCAGCCCCGGTTGGCGAGAACAAGACTACCCTGGCAGAAAATTTTCAACGCATCGCCAAAATCAAAGACAGCCTTACCATCAATCAGAAATTCATGTTCACCAAGATATTGTTTCATGGCGACTTTGAAATTTTCTCGCAAGCGGTGGAGCGGTTGGACACCATGGACAATTTGAATCAAGCCTTGGGCTATGTTGGCCAGTCGTTTCCTGAGTGGGACAGGGAAAGCGAAGAATACGAAGAGTTTGTTGAGTTGATCAGAAAACGATTCAGCAGCTAAATCCGCTGCAGTACCTCGCTGCGGTGCGCATCCAGTTTCAACAGGATAAACAGTAAGATGGTAAACGCCCACAGCGAAGAGCCCCCATGGCTAAAGAAGGGCAGGGGGATACCGATAACCGGAAATAAACCAATCGTCATGCCGATGTTGACGGCAAAATGGAAAAACAAGATGCACACCACCGCATAGCCATACACGCGCGAAAACCGGTTTTTTTGCCGCTCGGCCAAAAACAAAACGCGTAGGAGCAACGCCACAAACAGCCCAATGGTGACCAGACTACCCAGCCATCCGTGTTCTTCCCCGATGGTGCAGAAAATAAAGTCGGTGCTTTGCTCGGGCACAAAATCAAACTTGGTTTGGGTGCCTTTCAGGAAGCCCTTGCCTGCAAAGCCTCCACTGCCAATGGCAATTTTAGACTGCGTCACGTTCCATCCGTACCCCAACGGATCTGCATCGGGGTTGATCAATGCCTTTACCCGGTTTTGCTGGTGCGGTTTGAGCACATCACTTACGATAAACTCCACACTCCAGATCACCAAACAAAGCAGCCCCGCTCCGGTGGTCAACAACAGTATCCGCCTGATTTTTTTCTTGCCGATCGCAATCAGCAAAGCCAACACCACGCCAATGGTTCCATACAGATACCGGTTGTCAGGGATGATGAGCGTAAGCACAAAAATGGCGGCTGCGCAAAGCCCCACAATCAATAAAAAGGGCGACATGCCTTCGCGGAAGAAAACCAACACAAAGGAGGTAAAGACAAGTGCCGTACCCGTGTCTTTCTGCGCCAAAATCAACACCATGGGCACCCCGATCAAGCCAAAGCAAATCAATTGATTGCGGAAGTTGTCCATGCGGAATCCCGGGGAGTTGATGAGCTTGGCCACGGCCAGCGCAGTGGCAAACTTGGCAAATTCGGATGGCTGTATACCAAACGAGCCGATGCCCAACCAGTTCTTATTGCCGCCCACCTCTTTGCCGATAAACGGCATCAGCACCAATAAAAAAACAACCACCCCGTAGGCCACGTAGGCTACCGCTTCAAAAAAACGCATGTCGATGATCATGATCATGGCAATGATCACCAGCGAGAGGCAAATGAAAATAAATTGCCGCATTTGCGAAGGCAGTGCAGAGAGGCGGTCGGGCACAGCCAGCAGTGAATTGTTGGTTTGCTCATCGTACGCGGCCGCATAAATGTTGAGCCATCCCAAAAAGAGTATGGCTGCGTACAAGGCTACGGCTACCCAGTCCAGCTTGCCGGTCGATATGGTGTCGTTACTTCTCAATCAAGAAATTTTCCCGCCAAAACATAATTTTCAATGTGGGGCCGCTGGGTACCGCCCAACAAGTATTTTTCAATCATCAAACTGGCGATGGAGGCAGCCGCGCGTGCTCCTTGTCCCGCATCTTCCACATACACGGCCACGGCAATTTTGGGATTGTCGCGCGGGGCGAAGGCGATAAAGACCGAATGATCGGGCATAGGCGGTTGATTTTCCACCGTTCCGGTTTTGCCACAAACCATAATGTCGCGCAGCTTGGCGCGATACTGGCCCGTGCCTCCTTCCACTACGGCTTGCATGGCGTTCACGGCCACCTCGAAGTGTTTGGGGTCAATGGTGGTCATGTGTTTTTGTGTGTATTGGGGCAATGGCTGGCCGCTGTTGCCGATGGCCTTTACCAAATGAGGCGTGTAATAAAATCCGCGGTTGGCCACGGTGGCAGCAAAGTTTGCCATCTGTATCGGTACTACCAGGTTTTCACCTTCCCCAATAGCGATGGAGTAAATGTTGGAAAACTTCCAGGGGCGGTTGCGATACGCGCGGTCGTAGTAGGCGGGCGTGGGGATGAGGCCCCCCTTCTCGTTGGGCAAATCAATACCCAAAGGTTTACCAAATCCAAAACTCATGATGTGCTCATTCCATTCGGCCAAGCCGATGCGGGTATCGGAAAACGGATCATTGGCTTTGCCTTTATTGAGCATCCTTCGCAGCACATTGTGAAAATATGGATTGCACGAGTTGGCAATGGCGCCCATAAGGTCTTCGTTGGTGTGGCCCCCATGGCAATTGATAATGGATCGATCACAGCGTATGCGTGTTTCCGGGTTGATGACTCCCTCTTGCAAGGCCGTCATCGCCTGGGCAATTTTAAAGATGGAGCCCGGCCGGTACTGCGCCATCAATGGCCGGTTGAACAGGGGCTTTAGCGTATCGCTGCTGATCAACTTGAAGTTTGAGCTGTATTGGCGGCCCGTGAGCAAGTTGGGATCGTACGAGGGCCCCGAAACCAACGAAAGGATTTCGCCTGTGCCTGGTTCCAACGCCACGATGCTGCCGGCCTTTCCGCGCATCAGGTATTCGCCATACAATTGCAATTCCAAGTCAATGCTGGTAGTCAAATCCTGACCGGGCACGGAAAGCGTATCAAATTGTCCTTCTTTGAACGAGCCTTTTTCAATGCCCTTGGCATTGCGCAAGCGGAAGCGCACACCCCGTTTGCCCCGTAGCTGTTCTTCATAAAAAGCCTCCAGCCCGCTTTGTCCAATGTAATCACCTTGCCGGTATGTGCGCGAAGCATCGGCCTTTATTTGCTCTTTGCTCACTTCGCTCACATAGCCCAGCGCATTGGCCAGCGCGGGCGTGGTGTAGGAGCGGGTAGTGCGCACTTGAACATAAAACCCAGGAAACTCATCGAGATGGTCTTGCACGCGGGCGAACTCGGCATGTGAAATCTGATCGAGAAAGAGCGTGGGTTTCACGCGCGAAAATTCTTTTCGCAGTTTGAGCTCTTTCCATTTCTCGAGCAGTTGGGCGGCCGTCAGATTGAATACGCGGCAGAACTTCGCAGAATCAAAGGAAGTGACATCGTCCAAAATTACCTCCAGTTTGTACTCCGGGGTGTTGTAAACGATCAACTTCCCATTTCGGTCGTAGATCAGGCCGCGGAACGGATATTCGGTTTGCCGGAGGATGGCGTTGCTGTCTGCCAGCTCGGCATACTTGTTGTCCAGTACCTGAATGAAAAATAGCTTGACGAGGAAAACGAGCCCCACCAAGACGATGGCTATCTGAAATATTTCTTTTCTCCCCTCGTTCATCTGCGGTTAGTCCACGAAAGATATTGAAACAACACCATCAAGGTCAATGTGAACAACACGCTGCCAATAATTTTGAGCATGCTGTGCCAAAACAAACCAAATCCGGCTGCTTCGATGAAGAAGAGCGCGGCATGATGTACAAACAATAGGGGCAGGGCATACACAATGAACCACTGCAGGCCGCTGGCTGCAATGGCGGGCGAAGCTCCGGCATCATAGCCGCCCTGTGGCGTGATGGCCGCCAGCCAATACTTTCGTATGTATGCCACCCCCACGCACGCAGCCGTGTGGATGCCCAAACTGTCATAAAACACATCCACGAAAAAGCCCATCAAAAAACTCACCACCAACAACGAAAGCGGATTGGTCTCCAACGGGAGCAGCAAAATGAACGCGACATAAAAAAAACAAAAGGCTACGTTAAACAGCACGAGATTTTTTAGCAACAGCACCTGAAGCAGGAGGTACGCAAAAAATGCGATGATCTGTAGGGTTAGCGAACGCGTCATTTTACCAAGCCGGTTGTTAGTCTTTCCAACGAATCTTTTTCAAGGCGCAGGTGACTCCGCACCACGCTCACATACGCCAGCCGGTCAAAATCCTGTGCCAGTTCCACTTTGATGTCATGAAAGGGAGCTTGTTCGGGCAAGGTCACTTCGCGCACCACGCCAATCAGCACGCCCTCGGGAAAAACCGCGTTAAACCCGGAGGTGCGAATGGTGTCTCCCACCAAGGGCTTTACATGACGCGGAATGTACTTCAGCGAAATGTAGCGCGGGTCTGTGCCATCCCATTGGGCGGTGCCAAAGTGTCCCGTTCGGGTGATGGTGGCCGAAACGTTGTCATCAATGTTCAGCAGCGAGATCAAAACGGCATAGTGGTCGGACACGGATTTTACTTTTCCCACGGCCCCGTCTTTGCTCACCACGGCCATACCCGGGGCGATGCTGTCCAGCCGCCCCCGGTTGATGGTGATAAAGTTTTTGTACCGCTGTGTGGAGTTGTTGATCACCTTGGCCCCGATGTAGGAGTAGCGTTGCAGCGCGCTGGAGTCGCGCGAGCCACTGCGCAACACAAACACACGCTGCGATTCTTGCTCGAGCAGATCGCGCAGCCTTGCGTTTTCATCGGCCAGGTCTTCATTGATGGCGCGCAACGAGAAGTACTCGCGCACGTTGTGCGAAAAACCGGCCAAGTTGGCGGCCCAGCGATTGGAGGTGTTGAAGTACTCGGTGCTTTGGTATTGATTGTTGGTCACAATCATCCAGGCACACAGCAGTTCTAAAACAAAAAATGTGAAGAAAACGCGGTAGGTGTACAGAAAACGCAGCAGCCGATCCATCGTTCGCTCACGACATCAGTACTTTGCGGTAGTGATCAAGTTTCTTCAAAGCAGCCCCGGTACCGCGCACCACGGCACGCAGGGGGTCTTCGGCCACATGGATGGGCAACTTGGTTTTGAGGCCCAAGCGCTTGTCCAGGCCGCGCAGCAAGGCTCCGCCCCCGGTCAAATAGATTCCGCGTTCATAAATATCGGCCGAGATTTCGGGCGGTGACAACTCCAACGCCTTTAGTACGGCTTCCTCCAGTTTTGAAATGCTCTTGTCAAGCGCAAACGCCACTTCGGAGTAGGAGATTTTGATGGTTTTGGGGATGCCCGTCATCAGGTCGCGGCCGCGGATCTCGAAGTCGTCCGGCCCTTCATCCAGTTCCGTCAGCGCAGAGCCCACCTCAATTTTCACCCGCTCGGCCGTCCGTTCGCCAATCAACAGGTTGTGTTGCCTGCGCATGTAGTCGAGGATGTCGCGGTTAAAGGTATCGCCCGCAATGCGTATGGATTGGTCGCAAACGATCCCCGAAAGGGCAATGACGGCTATGTCGGTAGTGCCACCGCCAATATCCACGATCATATTGCCCACGGGCTGCTCGATGTCAATGCCGATACCTATGGCAGCCGCGATGGGCTCATAAATCATGTAGACCTCTTTGGCATTGGCGTGTTCGGCTGAGTCGCGCACCGCGCGTTTTTCCACCTCGGTGATGGCTGAAGGGATGCAGATGACCATGCGCAGAGACGGGGGGAACAGCCTGCGGCCCGTGTCGATCATTTTGATCATGCCGCGGATCATCATCTCCGCTGCATGGAAGTCGGCAATCACGCCCTCCTTGAGGGGGCGGATGGTTTTGATGTTTTCGTGGGTTTTTTCGTGCATTTGCATGGCCTCGCGGCCGATGGCCAGCACTTTGCCGGAGTTTTTGTCCAATGCCACGATGGAGGGCTCGTCCACCACTACCTTGTCTTTATGAATAATCAGCGTATTGGCTGTGCCCAGGTCGATTGCAATGTCGCTGGTGAAGAAATCAAAAAATGCCATGTGAGTTCAGTCCTCCTCGGGTTCGGGTAATTAAAAATCGTTCGAAATTACAGAAATAATCGGGGGAATTTTACGCGAGAAATGAGGAAAAACTTACTTGACAGAGGGAAGGTAGGGGATGGTATCAACCCCCTTGGCTTTCAATAGCAATTTGTCGGCCGTCAGGAGCGGCAACGATAGATAAAGACTGGTGGCGGCTATTATTGAATCAGCAATTTTCAAGGCCCTATTCTCAATTTTTACTTGTGCGGCCAGCCGGCAAATTGCCGAGTTGCTGTGCACCACGGTCGCACATTTCAAATACTGGTCAATGACCGCTTCCTCAGTCTTGGTCAAATGAGGCTTGCACCTAAGCTCGATTTCGCTGACAAACGAGATATAAATGGACTTGCCGGTGAGCGTTGCTTCCAAAGCATGATCCCCGCTAAGGTGATAGATCGAAATGTTGGTGTCAATTACTACTTTATTCTCCATCATCGCGGAGCTTGCGCTGGTACGCAACAGGGTCTTCGGCAAACTTTACCTTTCCGGTGAAGCGATGAGCCGGGAACCCCTTTGTGGCCAAAAGGCGCTTGCGGCTTGATTTTCGTCTTGGGCTCTTCGATTTGGTTGAAGTAACGGGCATACTGATTTTTGACAGGTGAAAGTTACAAAACCAACGGCAAACGATCAACGAACCCATCACTACCCTTCGCAACACCGGTAGCTATGGCATCACTGGAGGCATCCTAATGCTTAAAATGCCGGAACCCGGTAAAGACCATCGCCATGCCGTGCTGATCGCAGCAGTCAATGGAATCGTTGTCTTTGATGGAACCGCCCGGTTGGATCACCGCGGTGATGCCCGCCCGCCCGGCCATCTCCACACAATCCGGAAACGGGAAGAAGGCATCCGAAGCCATAACCGCCCCCTTCAGGTTAAACCCAAACGTCCCGGCTTTTTCAATAGCCTGCTTCAAAGCATCCACCCGACTGGTCTGACCAACTCCGCTGGCCAGCAGCTGGCCCTCTACCGCCAAAATGATCGTATTCGATTTGGTGTGTTTGCAGATCTTGCTCGCAAAAAGCAACGCATTTGTTTCGCTGGGCGTTGGGGCACGTTGCGTCACGGTCTTCAGATCTTCGCGCGCATCGGTTTTCAGGTCAAAATCCTGTTCGATAAAGCCGTTCAGCAGCGTTTTAACCTGTTTGGCCTGTGTCAGCTTTTGTTTTTGCTTCAATAAAATCCGGTTCTTTTTGCCCTTCAGCAAAGCCAGTGCCTCGTCCGTAAAATCGGGGGCCACCAAAATCTCGAAAAACAGGGTATTCATGGCTTCCGCAGCCGCCAAGTCAATCGGTTGGTTGCACGCCAGCACGCCTCCAAAAGCCGACACGGTATCAGCTTGAAAGGCTTTTTGGTAGGCTTCACTCACTGTTTTGCCCGTGGCCACCCCGCAGGCATTGGTGTGTTTGATGATGACAAACGCGGTCTCGCCCGCAAACTCGGCCACCAACTGGATGGCTGCATCAATATCCACCATGTTGTTGTACGACAGTTCCTTGCCGTTAAGTTGATCGAACAAAGCCGCCAGGTGGCCATAAAGGGTTGCTTGCTGATGCGGGTTTTCGCCATAGCGCAGCGCAGTGCCGTGCGTTTGGCTGATCTTCAAGACGGGTATTTTTTCGGTTTCGTTAAAGTACCTGAAAATGGCCGTGTCATAATGGGAGGTAACATTGAAAGCCAAGGCGGCAAATCGCTTGCGGTCGGCCAGGTCGGTACTGCCGCCCTTCGCTGCCAGCAACGTTTCCAAATCGCGGTATTGCTCACGCGAGGCCACAATGAGTACATCGCGATGGTTTTTGGCCGCGGCCCGAATGAGCGAAATACCCCCGATATCAATTTTTTCGATGATCGCCTCTTCGCTGCCACCGCTTGCCACCGTTTCTTCAAATGGGTACAAATCCACCACCACCAAATCGATGGAGTCAATACCAAACTCCACCGCTTGCGCCACATCGCCAGCCTCGTCTCTTCGGTAGAGAATACCTCCGAAAACAGCAGGGTGCAATGTTTTTACGCGACCACCAAAAATAGAAGGAAAGCCCGTCAGCTTTTCAACGGGGATGACTGCATAGCCCAGCTTTTCAATAAAATCCTGCGTGCCGCCCGTAGAGACAAATTCAATGCCCTGTTTGCCCAACGTGTGGATGATGGGTTCCAGGTGGTCTTTGTAGTAGACCGAAATGAGCGCGCGCTTGATTTTTTTCAGGGACATGGGCGATGATTTGCAGAGGCGCAAAAGTAGGTTTCTTTGCTGCCGATCTCAAAAACTTCATCTAAATTCTATTGTACTTGCAGGGGCAAAAACACAAGGCCGCAACCCATCCGGTGAAACTCTTCTTGCAAATACGCGTGGGCGATTGGAAGCAATTCGGGTACCAACAACCCTGGCTGCGGTTTGCTTCGGCCCAGGCCGATGACGTGGTGGGTGCCGAGATGGACAGCGCATCGGAGGCGGTCGTGGTGGATTGGGTGCTGCCGCTTTGCCGCCAGGCGCAATCGATCTTTGTGTTGGTGGAAGCGCTGCCGGATGCCAACCTGGGGTCGGCCTTGCCCGTGTTGCATGAACTGTTTTCCGTTTCCGACAAGGTGGCCGCGGTGGTCATGCGCGGTCAAAACACCCTGGCGGCCAAAATGCTGGCAGCTTGGCAGAAAAAACGATCGTTGGATGATGACGATGACGTCTTGCGCGAGAAGATACGCACGTTTGCGGCCGGTCAGCTCAACCCCGAAAGGGAATCGCGCTCTTCATAGGCTTCAGCCTCCACGGTGAAGTCGTCCGCATCGAGAAAGGCGGGAAAACGGTCGCGGTAGGCGTTTAGCGAGTTGGCACTCAGCTCCACGGTTTTGATGGCCTCCATACCGTCCAGCGTAAAGATAGCGTCACCTTTTGGGCCGATCACGGCCGATTGGCCATTGTATTCCACACCCCGGCCATCCATACCCACGCGGTTTACGCCTACTACATAGCTCAAGTTTTCAATGGCCCGCGCTTTCAACAGCGTTTCCCACGCATGGATGCGCACTTCCGGCCAGTTGGCCACATAAATCAACAGGTCATACGACAACTTTTTGAGGGTAGCATTCCACCGGTTGCGGCTCCACACCGGGAAGCGCAAGTCGTAACAGATCAACGGGCAAATACGCCAGCCCTTCCAGTGGCCGATGAGCAGGCTTTCGCCCGCGGTGTACACCTGATGCTCGTCAGACATGCGAAACAGGTGCCGTTTGTCATAGGTTTTGAAGTTGCCCCCCGGCTCCATCCACAACAGGCGGTTGTAATAGCGCTCGTGCACGTTGGCCATAAAACTGCCCAGCAGTAGGGCACCCGTTTGGTCGGCCATCTGGCGCATCCACTTAAAGGTGCGCAGGTTCATCATCTCGGCCTGTTTGCGCACATTCATGCTAAAGCCGGTGGTGAACATTTCGGGCAGTACGATCACATCGGTGGGTTGGCCGATCTGCCAGATTTTTTCTTCAAACATGGCCAGGTTGGCCCCGGTGTCCTCCCAGTGCAAATCGGATTGGATAACGGTGATTTTGAGGTCCTGCATGCGTGAAAAATCGGAGTGCAAAGAAAGGCAGGGAAAAAGGAAAAGCCTAACGGAAAATTCAGAAATCGGCTTGCGCAGAATCGAGGCAGAACATTCTTTTTTCTGCCTTCAAAAACTACGCATGTAGCTCTCGGCCACTTCGTGTCGTCAGATATGTCGCAAGATTGCCCCCGCGCGTTCCAGGGTTTCGTCTTTCTTGGCAAAGCAGAAACGCAGCAGCTTGTGGTCGGTGCCATCTTGGTAAAAGGCGGACACCGGAATGGGCGCTATTTTGTGCAGCCGTGTCAGATGCTCGGCCATCTGCCTGTCGGTACGCGTGTCTGAATAAGCCACCAATTGAAAATAGCTTCCGTGGCATGGCAACGGCCGAAGGGATGACCCCTTCAGTTGCTCCAAAAAGAAATCGCGCTTGCGCTCATAAAACGAGGCCAAGTGAAGGTAGTTTGCCTCCGTTTGCATGTGTTCGGCCAAAGCCCGCTGCACGGGGGTATTTACGCTAAAGGTGATAAACTGGTGGGCTTTTCGAATTTCGGTGGTGAGTGCAGGCGCGGCTACGGCATAGCCTACCTTCCAGCCAGTGGCGTGAAAAGTTTTGCCAAATGAAAATACCGCCACGCTGCGGTTGGCCAAGGCGGCCGAGCCCAACACGCTTTGGTGCGTGAGCCCGTCAAAAATCAATCGCTCGTACACCTCATCGCTCAACACCACCAAGTTGTGCTGCACGGCCAGTGTTTCCAACCGCTGCACGTCAGATTGGCTCCAGACCGACCCCGTGGGGTTATGCGGACTGTTCACCAGGATCATTCGCGTGCGCGGAGTGATTTGTCTTTCCACCTCCGGCCAGGGGATGACAAAATCGGGTGGCCCCAGGTTGATGTGAATGGGCACGCCACCGTTCAGCCGGATGGCGGGGTCATAGGAATCATAGGCCGGATCAAACACAATGACCTCGTCACCGGGGTGCACGAGGGCCGCGATGGCCGCAAACAGTGCCTCTGTGCCTCCGGCTGTGATCGTTACCTCTGTTTCGGGATCCGTTTTTCGTTGATAGGTTTTTTCAATGACCTGTGCGATGACCTGCCGCAGGGCGGGCACACCCGGCATGGGTGCATACTGGTTGTGGCCCTCGCACATCTGCCGGTGGATGGCCTCGATCAGTTCGGGCGAAACGGGAAAGTCCGGAAAGCCCTGGGACAGATTGAGTGCGTTTTCCTCCAGCGCCATCTTGGACATGACGCTGAAGATAGACGTACCAATTTCAGGAAGACGTGAGGAGGGATTCACAATTCAGATCTCAATCTTCCAACTAGACTTGCTGTGGAATAACCAAACAATTCATTTTTTCAACGGTGCGGCAATCCGGTATTCCGTGTCCACATCGCCTTTGCTGATGTTGGCCAGTTTGCCTTTGAGCATGCGCTTTTTCAACGGGCTCAGGTAGTCGATGAACAACTTGCCCTCCAGATGGTCGTACTCGTGTTGGATGATGCGTGCCTTCATGCCATCAAACACTTGCGTATGCTCTTGCCAGTCAATATCAAAATACCGAACGGTGATGCGTTCGGGCCGGGTCACATCTTCGCGGATGTGGGGGATGCTCAGGCAGCCCTCTTCCATTTCCCATTCATCGCCTTCCTCCGCAACGATCACGGGATTGATGAAGGGCATTTTGAAGTCGTGCAGGTCGGGTTCGTCTTCGAGCGTGGTGCCATCCACCACAAAAAGGCGTACGCTTTTGCCGATCTGAGGTGCCGCCAAGCCGATGCCGTGGGCCGCATACATGGTCTCAAACATATCGGCCACAAGGGCCGTCACGTCCGTTCCTTTTTTAATGTTTTCTGCTCTTTTGCGCAGCACAGCATCGCCATACATCACAATCGGATACACCATGTTCAGGTATTTTTGGCAAAGGTAATACAACCGGGCGGCAAGTACACAGGGTGTCTCGCTTCTCCGGTCAGCCCAAGGTTTTGAGATAATCCTGTAGCAAGATAACGGCACTTACTTTGTCCACATTCCCTTTCACTTGCCGGTCTTTTTTTTTCATGCCGCCCTCAATCAGGGCACGTTGGGCCAGCGTGGACGTGAACCGCTCATCCACTTCGGTGATTTTGATGGTGGGAAACTTTTGCTTGAACTGCCCGATGAACACGCGCACCCGCGGGGCATTTTCGGAGTCTTCGTTTCGCAGCGTCTTGGGCATGCCGATGATTGCTTCATCGACTGTTTCGCGCTGCAAATATTTTTCCAGATAGCTCACCAGTTGGCTTGACTCCACCATGTCCAAGGCGGTGGCGATGATGCGCAGCGGGTCGGTAACGGCCAGGCCCGTCCGCTTTTTTCCGTAGTCGATGGAAAGGATGCGACCCATTACGAAATGCCAATTGATTCGTTCGAGATTTCGACCCACCTTAAAAACCCCCAAATGTATTGACGTTGCCAAACCGCTGCATACTCCTCTATTTTTTCCGATTCCTCTATTGTAACAAATGGCCAGTATCGATTGGAAGCGATCACAACATAATAGTAAACATTCCGTTCATTGCCAATACCTTCTTCGGTCTTCCCTGTTGTGACCGAGCTAAACAAGAGACTCGGATCCATTTCAAAAAAGTATTTCGAAAAGTGTTCGGAAGGCAGGTTGGTGACAACGCGTACCTGTTTTGTCCAACGATACCGTGCATAGGTTCCATTGGTTGTTTTGATGACTTGGCTCGCCAATGTTTGACGTCCCCATGTAAGCAGGGAGACAGGATAAGCCAACACGATCAAAAGAATGCCAATGGTAGCGTATCGTCTCAATTGAACTTCGCCTTTTCGAAGAATTTGGTGCGCACGTGGTTCTCCAAGGCCATGGCTTTGGGAAACAAGATCTCGTTTTCGATGCGCGCGTGGGTTTGTAAGGCCTTTTCAAAAAGCTGAAGCTCGGTGTAGATGACTTTTACATGCAGGGGCGCGTGGGGTGTCAGGTGATAGTCGTTCGTAATCCTGCGGATGCCTTCCATCTCATCGTCATGCGCTTCGTGCTCCATGGCAAACCGCTGCAACGAGTGCTTCTCCATTAAATAAAACAACCGCGAGGGATTGATGGCGTTGCGCTGGGCGCGTTCCAACGCACCGATATACTTGAAAAGCGTGTCCTCCTCTTCATAGATATGATGGATAAAGTCTTCCAGAAAGAGCGGGAACAGCACTTTCAAGTCTTTCTCCACCTGCTCGTAGTCGGCATGCTTCGCTTTGAAACTGTCCACCAGCCGCCCAATGTATGGCAGCTTGTGTTTGACAAACAAAAAGTGAGCGTGCTTGAGGTACTCGATGATCAGATCAGTGGGGTAGGAGACCAAGGGCAAGTCGGCTTCGCGAAAATTTTCGCCCGGTTTCTCCAGTTCGCGGATGATCTGTTCCACCTTCAGCCCCTTCTCGGCACATACCTGTTCCAGCGTTTGCTCAGCGTATTCGTAAAACCGGATGCCGAAATAGTGCAGGACATAGGCCCGCACGTTGTTCTGGTCAACCAAGTCGCCAATGCGTGAATTTTTCCAAACGGGCGTGCTCATGGATTCGTAAATATAGGCAAATCCAAAAAATACCCGGACGCCCCGCTCAAAAATTAGCGGTTGTTCACGCCAGCGGCCTTAACTTGCTGCCTTGTTTTTGCGTTACTGAATCAATACTGAACCCGACCTGCGTGCCATGAACGATTTGCCTCAGCCCCCAAACACGAAAAATCAAATCAGCCTGCCCTTAGTGCTGTGCCTGGGCCTGGCCGGTGGCATCCTCATCGGCACCAGCTTAAACAAACCGGCCCAATCGGACGAGGTAAGCCAGGACGTGCAGAAATTCAAAGAGGTGCTCAGCGTGATCAAAAACGAGTATGTGGACGAAGCCGGGACGCACCGCCTGACGGAATCGGCCATCCAACACATGTTAGACGAACTGGACCCCCATTCCAACTACCTCTCGGCCGAAGACAAAATCGCGGCCAACGAAGATTTGCAGGGGAACTTTGAAGGCATCGGCATTGAGTTCAATATTTTTCACGATACCCTGGTGGTGGTGCAGGCGATGGCAGGCGGGCCTTCGGAGGCCGTGGGCCTCAAGTCGGGCGATAAAATCATCAAAGTAAACGACCAGAACATTGCGGGCGTGGGGCTCACCAACCGCGATGTGCAGAAATACCTGAAGGGCCCGAAAGGCACGGAAGTGAAAATCGATGTGCTGCGCAGAAACGTGACGGACCCGCTCCGATACACCATCATCCGTGATAAGATTCCCCAGTACTCCATGGATGCAGCCTATATGGTCTCGCCCGGGGTGGGGTACATCAAAATACGCAGCTTTGCGCGCACCACGCACGATGAGTTTATTCAGGCACTGGATCGCCTCCGCAAAGAAGGTATGACCAAACTCGTGTTGGACCTGCAGGACAACCCAGGCGGGTTTCTGGATCAAGCCATCAAGATTGCCGATGAGTTTTTGAAAGAAGGCAACAAGATTGTGTACACCAAAGGACAGCACGGCACGTATGACGAAGATGCCCTCTCGACCGCAGGCGGGGCCTTTGAAACGGGCGAAGTTATTGTGCTGGTGAATGAGGGCAGTGCGTCTGCTTCGGAGATTGTGGCCGGTGCCCTGCAAGACCATGACCGCGCCCTGATTGTAGGCCGCAGATCGTTTGGCAAAGGGCTGGTGCAACGCTCCTTTGAGTTAAAAGACGAGTCGGAAGTGCGGCTGACCATTTCGCGGTACTACACGCCCAGTGGCCGCTCGATTCAAAAGCCCTATGGCGATTACGCAAATGACTATTCGGATCGCTTCAAGCGGGGCGAGCTGTTTCATGCGGACAGCGTAAAGTTCAACGATTCGCTCAAATTCAAAACAGCCAGCGGCCGCACGGTGTACGGTGGCGGGGGCATCATGCCCGACTACTTTGTGCCCTTAGACACCACCCGCAACAGTATTTATTTTGGGCGGCTGTTTGCCGCCAACGTGCTGCGCGAGTATGCCTTCAACTATGCCGAGAAGAACAAGGAGCGCTTACGCGCGATGACATTCCGATCGTACCTGAGCGACTTCGCCATCACCGATGGGCAACTGGAAGAAGTGTTGAACATGGGCGTGAAGAGCGGTGTAACGCCCGACCGCGCAGACTTGCAGAAGAACAAGGTGTTGTTTGCCACGTACCTGAAAGCGGAAATTGCCCGCAGGGTGTGGGACAACGAAAGTTTCTACCCGGTTTTCAACTCGACCAACGAGGTGCTTCAAAAAGCCATTCCGCTGTTCGATAATTTTCCGGTATTGGACAGGCAGGGGATGTGACAGGATAGGGGAGCCCATGTTGCTCATCGTCCAACCGGGCGTTCGCTATCTCGCTTGATTGAACAAGCTGTGGAAAGACTGATTTTGGGTTATGACCCTAAGATGGCGCTCTGTTTCTTTCAGCATAAATTGATGAAAGGAGTTTCCCATACTGATGCGTCTCGCCCCCAGCTCGTACAATTCGCCAAACGAAGGTAGGTTCGGCATACACATGACGTTGATCGGCAATCGTGTATCGCCTGCCACGGTTTTGATGTCGTGTGGCTTTTCAATGCACGGAACAAAAATGCCATGTACACCGGTGTTCTCATAGAGTCGTATTCGCTCAAGCGTTTCGGAAAGTGCTTGCGGCACACCCAATAAAAACCCATCGGTGCGCACGTTGATAAAGACGCGGGCGTTTTGGGCCGACAGCGTGTGAGTGATGCCTTCCAGCGTTTTGGCAAACACGTGCGCTTGTTGCAGCGTGCGGGCAGTGCCGGGCTGCGAATCTTCGATGTTGATGCCCACCACGCCCACATCATGTAGCCGCTGAACATTTTGGCAGATGGCCGCAGTAGTACGCCCAAAGCCGCCTTCCATGTCAACAGAAAGCGGGATATCGACTACTTCAACCACCCTTTTCGCCAATTGTACAATCAGGTCGAATGGGATTTGTTCCCCATCGGCATATCCAAAAGAATGGGCGACCGCTGCACTGGATGTGCCGATTGCCTGAAACCCGTTGGAGTCAAACACTTTAGCGCTTTGCACATCCCAGATGTTGCCCATCAACAACGGAGCCGTTTGGTAGTGAAGGGAGAGAAAGTGTTCAAATGATTTCATGTCCTTTCAAAGCGATGGTTTCGGTTTTTTGTAGTGGCACGATTTATCGCTCCGAACAGCAGATTGCCCGGGCGTGCCCGCATTTTTTTAACTCGCTATTTTTCGTGAATATACCCGAAATTATCGTGCGTGACGGCCAAGGGTTATTCTCGTTTCTCCAGCGTGGTGCTGTGGTCGGTCATATCGGCTGCATTCATTGGGCCGGGCACCGTCACTACTGCGCTCAGCGCGGGCGCGTTGTTCCAACTGAATCTGCTGTGGGCCGTGGTGTTTGCCACAGCCGCCTGTCTTGTGTTGCAGGAAGTAGCCGCGCGCATCATCATCGTAAGCGGGTGGGACATGGGCCGCGCCATCGAACATCACTTTGGCAAGGCCGGGGCTGTCATGAAACAACTGGTGGCCGTGCCTGTGCTGCTGGGTTGTGCTGCGTATGAGGCCGGAAACATTTTGGGTGCCGTTTCCGGTTTTGCGCTTTTGTTTTCGGTGCCAGCCGCCTGGGTGACTACCGCGGTGACGCTGGCGGCCGCGGCCATCCTGTGGCAAGGAGGCAGCCAACGGGTGTCGTGGGTCATGACCGCACTGGTCGGCATCATGGGCGTGGCCTTCTTTTACCTCGCGCTGCGAAGCGATGTGTCCGCCCGCGAAGTAGCGCGGGCTGCCGCAGTACCCACTTGGCCGGCCAACAGCAGTTGGGTGATATTGGCACTCGTAGGCACCACCATTGTTCCCTACAATATTTTTATAGGCTCAGCGGTGAGCAAAGGGCAAACGCTGCCGCTGATGCGCATCGGCTTGGCCATCTCCGTTCTGATAGGAGGGCTGATCACTGCGTGGATACTGCTGGCGGGCACAGCGTTGCGCTCATTTGTATCATTTGCCGAACTGGCCGCCCATTTTGAGGAGTCTATCGGTCGTATGGGCGTGTGGATGCTGGGGCTCGGACTTTTTGCCGCGGGGTTTTCCTCGGCCATCACCTCGCCCTATGCCGCTTCGCTCATCGCGCGCTCGGTCTTTCATTGGAAAAATGTATGGCATGTGCGCCTGTTGTGGCTGGCCGTGCTGGTGACCGGGTTTGCCTTTGGTATCAGTGGCGTAAAGCCGATCCCGATTATTTTGGCCGTGCAGGCGCTCAACGGCCTGGTGCTGCCCATGCTTGCTTATTGTTTGCTGACGATGGTCAATAACCCCGCCATCGTGCCCCGCACAGAAAGGCCCGGTGTGGTCTACAATGGCGTGTTGTTGCTCGTGTTTGCTATGGTGTTGCTGATCGGCCTCAGTAATGTAGACAAGGGCATCCGTGGGCTTTTTTCGTGGCCGGGCGATTATTCGTGGGGGATCGTCAGCGTGTCGATGGCGGTGGTCTTGTGGGCAGGTGTTTCGATCTTCCGCTACGGCAACAAATAACGGCTTCGCACTTTTTGCCATTCAGCCTCCGGCATTTGTATTAAGGTAGGATTTTTAGCCGGATCCAGTACGCGCAGGAGCGATAGTAAGTTTACTTCCGTCATGGCAGTGCAGCCGGCCGTACCGCTACCGGGGCTGCGCCAAATGTGCAAAAAGATGCAAGAGCCCGCACCCGGCATAACCGGTTCGGTGTTATAGGCAACTACCGCGCCCAACTTGTATTGATGATCGTTTCTGCGCATGGTCTCAGCCGATTCCCAATCCTTGGTCACCTCGCCCGAGCGCACCAATCGGTTGTAGTGAACCGAAGCGGCATCGTCCACACAGTACAGGGTGGAGTCGGCTTTTTGATAAGGCATCTTCGAATCAAAGTCGCCATAGCCAAACAGCGAGGTGATCCGGAAAATACCCGCGGGCGACTTGCCATCGCCTTCGCGTTTCTGCGTGCCCACGTTCCACTCGGCCGGATGCAACCCCTTTCCCCATGCCATCCCTTTTTTGCCAAGCGTGACGGGAATGTCTTTTAACAGAAACCGCCACCCGTTTTCGGTGTGTTCGTAAAAACTCAGTTTGCCGGTAGGGGCATTCCAATCACTTGCCGTTACCATCACCAGTTGGCGTGTTCGAAAAGCCGCTTCGAACGGGCGTGGCTGTGGCAGCGCCCACAGTGCGGCACAGAGCAACCCCGGCAAGAATTTCATTGTACGCGGATTTGGGTTAATTCAATCACACTAAGTTGCTCCAACTTTCCCTCTTGAAACAACCGGCCCGCTTCGGGCAACAACTGATCGGGGGCGGAGGGCTTAAAGTTACGATAGTCATAAAACGTTATGCCGTTCACCGTACGCTGGTGGTAGGCCTGACGAAACCGGAAGCTGGTTTCATCGCGTTCGCTGAATGAATAGGCGAGATAACCTATAGAAAAATCATCGCGGCTGATCCAATAATGATACACATCTTCGAAATCTTCGCCACCGCCATCCGCCATAAACGTGACTTCAACGTGATAGTATTCTTTGCCGTCCCACGTCACCGTGCCGAGCAGTTGCTTTTTCACAGACGCATCGTTGAGTCCATAGGGCAGCAGGGCAAAGTACAATACTGAGTTGGTGGAGGCGGCATAGCGGGCAGCGAGCGAATCGGGCACCTCGACCGCGCGGCCGTTGATCTCCCTTCGGAAACCCTCGTTGGTCACAAAGTCATGGACGGTACCCGCGGTATCGTCAAAGATCCGTTCGTAAGAAAAGCGGCCTCCTTCTCTGCGCGCGATGTAATGCCGGTTGCGAAAATCAAAGGCAATGGTGCTGTGCGTGTATCGGTTGCCACCGGCAGCCGCGATGGCGCGGTCAATGATTTCTTGTGCATCGGTAAGGGTATTGTCACAACTGACGGTGGTCCATAGAAGCACGAGGCCAATCAACACTCTCATATCGTTTTTTTTGATCAAGGTGCGTAGGATAATTTTTTCTGAACGTCCGCCAGCAGACCATCCAAGCGCATTGGGTCGTCAACGCCATCCCAGGCCACGGTGTGCACCACGCGGTCTTTGCGCTTGGCAATGCTGGTGTGGTAGGCCTTGTCGTAGTACGTAAGCAAAATTTCCATCACGGCCGGCAGGTTGTCGTTTTGCAACTGAGTCCGGGCTTCGGCAAACAATTGGCCCCCCAGCCGCTTGACGATCTTTGTCATGGTGGCAAGAAATTCGGACTTGTCGGCCGGGCCGTATTCCTGCACCAATCGTTCGATGCGTTTTTCCTTGGGAACATGGATTTCGACCAGCGGGCTGGCACTCATTCGCTGCCAAAAGTCGTTGGGCAAAAACAATTGACCAATCGCGATCGATTCGTCTTCCACCCAAATGGGCAGGTTGGCATCGAAGGTGTGCAATGTTTCGAACAAATCGTTTTGAAACTGCTCCGTGGTGGGTTGCGAGGGCATGAGCAGTCCGCCAAATGCGGATCCTTTGTGGCAGGCCAATGCTTCTAAATCCACTACTTGCTCACCGCGTTTTTTCAGCGCGCGCAGCAATTCGGTTTTGCCGCTGCCCGTGTAGCCTGTCAGTAGCACCAGTTGCCACGGTTTTTGAAACAGTGCCTGGCCCCATTGCCGATAGGCTTTGTAGCCGCCTTGCAAAACATAGGGCTGAAGACGGGCCATTTCCGCAAACTGCGCAAAGTTGTTTGAGCGCATGCCGCCCCGCCAGCAGTGCACGATCAGTTCGCCTTGCTTGGCAATCCCTTCCGTATCGGCCATCATGTCGGCCAAGCGCGGGCCCACCAGGCGAAACCCTTCACGAATCGCTGCCGCCTGTCCTTCCTTTTTGTAGATCGTGCCCACCCGGGCGCGGTGCTCATCGGTCAGTAGCGGCACGTTGAAGGCTTGGGGTATATGACCCGACCCGTACTCCACCGGGGCGCGCACGTCAACCACCGGCAGCCGATGGCGCAGCAACAGCATGTCTTCTACCGTGATGACCTTCATGGTTTTAAAGGTAACAACAATAATCGGGGGGCATAAAAAAGGCAGGCCTCGCGACCTGCCCTTACCTACCCCAACTAACCTAGTCTTCCGTTTATGCTTGTTTTACAAATTGCACTTCGGCCAGCAGGCGCACGTCTTCGCTCACCAACACGCCTCCCGTTTCCAGGGGAGCATTCCAGGCAAGGCCCCATTGCGTGCGGTTGATTTTACCGGTAATGGAGAAGCCGGCTTTCTGATTCCCCCACGGGTCTTTGTTTACGCCTGAAAATTCCACGTCCAACTCCACGGGCTGGGTAATGCCTTTGATGGTCAAGTTCCCTTTTACTTTTCCGGACTTTGCGTTGAACCCGGTGGCCTCGAATGTCAGTGATGGAAATTGATCGGCATCAAAAAAGTCAGCGCTCTTCAAATGTCCATCGCGTTGCTCGTTTGCCGTGTTGATCGATTTTACATCGGCCGTAAATGACACAGAAGCATGTTGAAAGGTCTCGTCATCGGCCGAAAGGGTGGCGCTGATCACGTTGAATTGACCCGTTACAGTAGTGATCATCAAGTGCTTTACTTTAAACTGTACTTCACTGTGGGTGGGGTCCAGAGCCCAGTTTGATTTTGCCATGATTTGTTTTGGTTTTTGATTACTGCCACAACAGACAAAGCCGCAGACGGGTTCGCCAGGCAACAAATTCTTAAACTATCTTAAGATGTAGCGGTACGTAAAACCCCGGAACCCCGATCGGTTGGCCCAAAGAACTTGGTGCCCTTCGCGCCCCTATGACTATCTGGCTGGCATGGGTTGCGTTAAGCGTGTCAGGATTTTGCTTTGCGATGCCGGATGGTGCTCAGGAATTCGGGCGTGATGCCCAGGTAGGAGGCAATGTATTTCTGGGGCACAATCAGTTCCAGACCGGGGAACTGTTTCTGAAACGCCCGGTACTTCTCTTGGGCGCTGGCCGCGAAATTGATCACGATGCGTTTTTGGTGACTGACCAATGCGTTTTGGAAGATGACACGGAAGTAACGTTCCAAGGCGGGAAGCGTGCGCATCATTTTTTCAAACCGGGGGAGATCGGTGACGTAAACGTCTGCCGGGGTCATGGCCTTCACCGTGTACTGCGATGGTTGACTTTGGGTAAACCCGGAAAGATCGCCTGTCCACCACATGGCAGTACCAAATTGGATGATGTGCACCTGATGTTGGGTATCGGTGTGGTAGGTCATCAGGCAGCCGCTTTTGATCAGCACAAAAAGGGCGGGGTTGGCGCCCTGCGCCATGACTACTTCGTTTTTGCGGAGTTTGCGATGGGTAAAAAATGAAAATAAAGTCGTGGCGTCCGCCTCGGTCAGGGGGGTGTGCTTTCGGATGTTTTGAATGATTTGGGATTCTGTCACGGCCTATGGATATGTTGCGATGGATGGTGGGTTTTTCACGCTTGTGTTTTTTGAAGTGCCAACACAAAAGGCAGGTCTTTTATGGCGGTTGTTTGTGCCGCATAGCAGATGGCTTTTGTCAAAATTACCCCATAAACGTTACAAAATTGACTAAAAATTACCCCATAAACGTTACAAAAAACTATTATTTTTACCCCATAAACGTGACATAAATTGTACAAAAGACTCATAATCAATAATTTGAATAAATGGCGCTTGGCTGACAACCGGAAGCCGCTCGTTTTGCGTGGTGCCAGACAAGTCGGAAAAACGACAGCCGTCAATCTGTTTTCTCAAAACTATGCTCAATTTATCGCACTTAATCTGGAAAAGCCCGATGACGCAGGCCTTTTCAGTAAATTCCCTACGGTTGACCAATTCATAGAAGCCGCGTTCTTTTTGCACAAGAAGGACCTGACCCAGAAAGGTCAAACGCTTCTTTTTATCGATGAGATACAACAGGTACCTCAGGCCATTTCGATGCTGCGCTATTTTCGCGAAAGCCATCCTCAGCTACATGTGATTGCCGCGGGCTCGCTGCTCGAAACGGCCTTGCGCGAAGAGGTGAACATACCCGTGGGAAGGGTGGAATACCGTGTGGTCAGGCCTGTAAACTTTGAGGAGTTTTTGTTAGCCCTTGGCGAAAACGAAGCCCACGCAGCGTTAACCCAAGTGCCTATGAAACCCTTTGCGCATGCCACCCTATTGCGATTGTTTCATTTGTACACGCTGATTGGAGGTATGCCCGAAGTTGTTCAATCGTATGCCATCCATCGCGATCTGTCCCGCTTGTCAACCCTCTACGAGTCGTTATTGATTTCGTATCTTGATGATGTAGAAAAATACGCGCGGAACACCAGCATGGTGCAGGTGCTGCGGCATTGTATTCGTACTGCCTTTCGCGAAGCGGGGAGTCGCGTCACATTTCAGGGATTTGGGCAGTCAAACTACCGGTCTCGCGAAGTGGGTGAGGCCATCCGCACGCTGCAAAAAGTCATGCTCATCAGCCTGACCTATCCCAGTATCTCTGCGCGTTTGCCGCTAATGCCCGATCATAAAAAGAAGCCCAAGCTGCACGCGTTGGATACGGGTTTGGTGAACTACTTTGCCGGTTTACAGACCGAGTTGATTGGCACCCCCCGTTTGACAGATATCTATCAAGGCAACGTAGCGGAGCACATTGTGGCGCAAGAAATGCTGGCACAAAAGTTTACGCTGCTCAATGAGTTGTCCTTCTGGGCTCGCGATAAAAAGAGTGCCAGTGCGGAAGTGGATTTTACCTATATTCACAACGGTCACGTGATCCCGGTTGAGGTTAAAAGTGGCAGCATCGGAAAGTTAAGAAGCCTGCATCAGTTCATGGATCAAGCACCGCACCGGTGGGCGGTACGATTGTATGCGGGCGAAGTAAACGTGCATGCCGCAACCACCCCTGCCGCCAAGCAGTACCGGCTCATCAATCTGCCCTATTATTTGGCAGGTCATTTAGGTTCCTATTTGGAGTGGGTGGAGGCAGAGGATATACGAGATTTTAGTGGCTGAGTGGTTCAAAAGGGATCCGTTATGATCACGGACCACCAGTTGACTGGATTATTGAGACATTCGGGATCCGTTTTTTTGAATGCGTCAATCTTCAACGCCACGTTTCGATCGTACTCAACCGAGTCTTGCATACGTTGGGACGTGCAAAAAAGGTTGATGCATTCAAGAAATTGCCAAATAGATGAGTTTACAAAGAACACCTCATCTTTGGTTGAGCCTTTCAAGTCTATGGAAAATAATTTCCCATCACTCGCAAGGCAAAAGGAGGAGCCAAGGTCGTCACCAATCACGTAGTAATCCGTGTCACCATACCTTTTCCTTGTGATTTTTCCTGTTTGAATGTAGAAATTGACTTCAAGAGCCCCGTCCAAGCAGGAATTGTCTTTGGGCAATCCAACATCTGTCAAAAATGAAAAGGTGGTTGAGTCGAGATCTTGACCAGCCAATGCTTCCGCAGGAACCTTAGAGAGCAAATCTTTCCAAAAGGGATTAAAAGTTGGGTTGATCATGCATAGATAACTCGTGTCAATTATTTCAATGTGTCGCTTTCAGTCTTCAGCCGAAATGGAGTAGCCAGCTTGAATGTAAACCTTCGCCTCGTTTTACAAAAACTCGCATCACAATAAACCCTCCCTCGCCCTGCTGGCGAAAGTCTGCTGGGAGGGTGAACTTGGAGGGATTCGACTTGGCCTTTGGAGCTCGCATCGCGGAGAAGGCACTCGAGTCAAATCAAATGTTTGTTGCGAAAGGCCACACCGGAACCTGACTTGAGGTACTTTTCAAATGCATAGGCTTTTTGCTGATCAGGAAACCCTGCCTGAAAGATCAACGCAATGGGTAAACGCGACTGAGTGTAAGTGACATACCGGACTGATGGCGGTGGGGTCTCTCGGTCAAATCGCTGGTGCAGCCTGTGTAGAAAGTACCATCGGCACACCGCAGGATGTAGACGAAGTGCATAGAAAAATGGATTTCAATTATTTGAATATGTCTTCTTCGGTCTTCAGCCGAAGTTGGTTAGAGCCGACCTCGCATCTCAACCTCTTGCGGTCGTTTGACGAAAACTAACATGAGGGTAAACCCCCCTTCGCCCCGCTGACGCGGGGCTTCGGAGGGTGAAGTGGAGCTGGAGGGATTCGAACCCTCGTCCAGAGAAGATGACCGCTTACGGTCTACATGCTTAGTTGATATTCATTGTCGGGAAGGGCAAGGTTATCAACCACCTAAAACCTTCCGTAGCCACTGTTGTCTCAACACGGTTGCGCGGCACAACCGGGCCCAGTTTTGCTGAACGACACCGCATATGCACTTCCCGCAAAACAGAAAAAGTGCGCGATGATGGCCTCCCGCTTCTTAAGCGGGCTAGGCTAATCTAACATACCGTCAGATTAAGCGGCCATGGCGTAAGTAGTTTCGCCACGTAACTTTCGAGAGCAGTGTTCAAAGCGCTACCCTCATGCGCTTGCATGCGTCATAAACGCCCACACATCCTGTCAAATCCGGTCAGCCCCGGGGGCCGCAGGCGTTTCCTGCCAGCCAATAGAATACAAAGGTACGGCATTTTCGGTTCTCGGGTTTTATCAAAGTTCATTACCTTACCCTCCGTACCAAAACCTACACACCCAAATGAAAAAATTATTCCTGGCCTCTCTGTCCCTTCTGGGGATGGCCTGCGGGGGCGACCCCGTGCAGCAAGACCTGATCAACTACATCAACGTGGAGATGCCCAAGGTGGCCGACCTGGAGAGCGAGGCCGTGGATGCCTACGCGTCCGTCAGCGGTGAAAACTACGAGAACGACTCGATTATGTACTACACCATTGCCAACACGGTCATCCCCAGGTATGAGGCCTTTTACGAGATGTTGGAGTCGATCGACCCGGCCACCGAAGAAGTATCCAACCTCCACCATGAATATGTGGTTGCGGCTGCCGATCAACTCGAGGCGTTCAAGCTGATTTTGGAGGCCATCGAAAAACAAGATGCCGACATCATCACGCAAGCCAACGCGGATTTGGACAAGGCCAGCGTGCTGCTGGGCCAGTGGCGCGAAGATTTGGATGCCGCTTGCGCGAAGCACCAAGTGGTCATGGAAGGCGAAGACGGGCAGTAGCCGAAAAGCGGAGCCGGGCCGCTGGGAGGACTACCGGTTGGTGGGCTCCACGCCCACGCTGTCAATTACCAGGTATTTTTTCTGGGTCATGGTTTGGCGGGTGAGCAACTCGGCTATAAAGCCGGTTAGAAACAATTGCACACCGAGGATCACTGCCACCAAAGCCAGGTAAAAAATCGGTTGCTCGGTCACATCGCGCTTGAGCGGGATTTTGGAGATAAACACGGAGTCGAGTTTGTCCCATAGGAGCTTGGCCGTAAAGCCAAGGCCCACCAAAAAAGAAACCAACCCCCACGCGCCAAAGAAGTGCATGGGCCGCTGCGAAAACCGCCCGATGAACGTGATGGTGAGCAGATCCAGAAAGCCGCGCACAAAACGCTCCCATCCGAATTTGCTGTGACCGTATTTGCGCTCGCGGTGTTCAACCGCTTTTTCCGTGATGCGCGTAAAGCCCGCCCACTTGGCAATGACGGGGATGTAACGGTGCATTTCGCCATACACGGAAATGTTTTTGACCACCCGGGCATCGTAGCTTTTCAGACCGCAATTGAAATCGTGCAGGGCAATGCCGGAGATTTTGCGCGTAACGTAGTTGAAAAACTTGGACGGAAATGTTTTGGAAAAAGGATCGTGCCGTTTCTTTTTCCAGCCGCTGACCAAATGAAATTTTTCTTCGGCAATGAGCCGGTACAATTCCGGTATTTCATCGGGGCTGTCCTGCAGGTCGGCATCCATGGTGATGACCACGCGCCCTTGCGCCAATTTGAAGCCCGTGTGCAGGGCGGCCGATTTGCCAAAGTTGCGGTTGAAGCGCAACCCCTTGATGGCCTTGTTCTCTTGTTGCAGCCGGGTGATGACCTCCCACGTGGCATCGGTGCTGCCGTCATCAATAAAAATCACCTCATAGGAAAAGCCGTGTGGTTGCATCACACGGCTTATCCATTGGCTCAGTTCGGGTAAAGACTCTTCTTCGTCTTTGGCAGGAATGATGACGGAGATGTCCAGCATCAATACGATTGCTCAGGGTTTGTGTTCTTCGTGAAGAGTGACACGATGATCGCCAAAATCAGGATGCCAATGATGCCGAACACAAATGCCGTTCCCGCAAACACACCGGGCGTCATCCACGCGCTGGACATCTCCATGATTTGCTCCACCTGATCGGGGTCCATATCCTTGTCCAACATGCCCTGGCGTTGTTTCTCCATCGCCATTTCGATCATGCCGCTATCTACAAACTTGAGGTAAATGTAGGTGAACGGGGCGGAGATCAGGGCGGAAATCAATCCCATCCAGAACCCAATGCCGATCCCCTGGCCAATGGTCATGTAACCATCTCCATTTTCTTTGAAATACTTGTGTGCCAGGTAGATCATCACAATGTAAATCAAGTAAGAGGCATACCCCACCGGGCCTGACTGATCAATCTTCAAAACGTTGAAAATGATGAACAAGACAATGCCGATCACCGCAATAAAAACTCCGTATCGAATACCGACCGAGCGTGTTGAAACCGTTGCTTTTTCTTCCATGGTGTGGGTTTGTTTGTGGTTAAAATTTGGGTTGTCGTCTCAAAACTACTGATAAAATAAGGCTTAAAAAAAAGCTGATCACCAAGCTTTGGCGCACATAAATCAGCACTAAATCTGCGCGGTTAGTATCCGGAAGGGCTTCCAAATTACGGTCGATGGTATCTTTTCCCAACTGCTCCACGATTTCCGGGGGAAAGGATTTGAGCTCCAGGATTTTGAGCCGTATGTACTCCGTCAAAAAATCGGTGTCGATAAACAAATAAATATACAGCAGCAGCGAAGCAACAACCACGAAGGCCACCGTCAAAAACAACGTGGCAATCATGCCTTGCCAAAAATACAGGATGCCCTCTTGGTGGTCATCGCGTATTTCGCGCAGGGTGTAGTAAATAAAAAACCCCAACAAAATGAGCCGGAAATCAAAGAACAGCGCAATCAAATAAGGATGCCGCCCCATCCAATACAATCCCATCAACAGCAAAAATCCCAGCACCCCGGCCAGGGCCCCGTTGCGCACCCCCAGCACCACCCATGGCGACCTCCACTTACTCATAAATGGCGTGCTTGCCGTTGTGGAAGGTGGCCACCGCACGACCTGTTAGCGGCCGGCCCAACCAAGGTGAGTTTTTGGACTTCGATAGATTTTCCTCCACAGTAAAGGTCCATTCGGCCTCGGGCGCAAAAAGCGTGAGATTGGCTTTTTCATCTTCGGCAATCGTGGCCAATGGCAACCCCAACAAGGCGCGGGGTTTGTCGGTCAGTTTCTCCAAGAGGTCTTCCAAGTCAATGGCCTTTGCCAACGCGGCCACTTGCGAGGCAGCCGTTTGTAAGTTGATCAGCCCAAAGTCGGCCAAATCAAACTCCAGCATTTTGCTCTCTTCGTCTTGGGGCAAGTGCCCCGTGGTAAGCACATCAATTGTTCCATCCTTCAGCGCTTTGACGATGGCGTCCTGGTCTGCTTTTTCGCGCAGGGGCGGGTACACTTTGTAGTTTGTATCAAAGTCGGCCAGTACAGAATCGTCTATCAGCGCTTGATACGTGGTGACATCGCACGTCACATTCAATCCTTTTTTGCGCGCGGCCCGTATCAGGTCGAGCGCGCGGGCCGTGCTTACTTTGTGGATGTGCAAGCGGCCACCCGCGTAGTGCAACAGTTCCAGGTTGCGCGCCAAGGCCACTTCCTCGGCCAACCGGGGCATCCCTTTTAGGCCGAGCGCGGTGCTTTGGATGCCCTCGTGCATTTGCCCGAACAATGCCAGCCACGGATCGGACGGATGGTCGATCAACAGCCCGTTTACCTTTTGCAGGTATTGCAGCGTTTTCAGAAAAATGTCGGTATGCCACACCGGCTTGAGGCCATCGGTAAAGGCCACGGCACCGGCCTGGTGCAGGTCGAGCATCTCGGTCAGTTCTTCGCCTTGGGTGCCTTTGGTGACGGCCGCCATGGGATGCAGTTGGGTGAGGCGGCTGTCGTTGCCATGCTGCAGGTAGGCCACCTCATTTTTGGTTTGCACGGTGGGCGAGGTGTTGGGCAACACGGCCACGTCTGTAAAACCGCCTGCGGCAGCGGCCTTTGCCAGCGAAGTCAAGTCTTCTTTGTATTCGTGGCCGGGGTCGCCCACATAGCTGCCAATGTCCACCCAGCCGGGGCTCAGCACCATGCCCGTAGCGTCAATGAGTCTGTCGTTTGCGTAGTTTTTATCGCCAATGTCCGTTATGCGGCCATGGGTGATGAGTACGTTTCGTTTTTTTCCGTGATGCGGGGATTTCTTGTCGAGCAGGAGGGCAGACTGGATGAGTATTTTCATTCCCGGTTGGTTGGTAGCAAACGGATGCGCGACAAATATCCGCCTTTTCTTTTGTAGCTGAAAGCACCGAACACCGTCATTTCAACAGACGCAGCAAGGCCACTTCGGCCAACACAAACAGCAGAGCCGCTACGATCATGTACTTCCATAAGGGGGTGCCCTGGTATTTGTTTTTCAGTTCACCGGCAAAGGCCTGGGTGGTGGTGGCATCAAATGACGCAATGTTTTCTCCACCGCCCATCTGTTGTTTTACTTCGGTGGCTGTGTAGGTGGCCAGCCGCGACTCGTGCGGCAGTAGGTTAAAGGCCAATTGATCCAACGTATCGCGTTTGTACAGCACATAGTAATAGCCCGCGGCCATCGAGAATTTCGGGATTTCCAGCACCACGCGGTCGGCCGCTCTTCGTTGGGGCGGTATCATCTCCAGCGCGCCTGCCAGCCGCACCGGCTCTTCGCCTTCCAGGCTGTCGGCCTTTACGGTGATCACGTTGTCGCCAATGGCATAGTAGGGTCGCTGCTCTTGCCGCTTGCCCAAGGCCGCCAGGCGGTACATCACAGGCACAAACAGTGCGTGGGCCGAAAAGTCGGTATAGCCAGCCGTGAGTGGGCTTGCCATCACGTGGCTGCGCCCAAACGAAGAAAGGAACGGGCTGCCATCGCGCCAAGCAAGCAGGGCGGAGCGGTCGGTTCCCCAATCCAACAGTTTCTGGGCCATGGGCATTTTCAAGTTGGCTACCCGTTCTTCAAACACGTTTTCAAAAACGGGATTTCGGTAGTCGGGCGTTTGCAACTCCGCGCTGGTGGTGCCCTCCGTTTTTTTCAATGCGGAAAGTGACAACAACTGCTTGTAGGTGGCCACGTCCGGGGCGGTTCCCGGTATCAGCAGCAGCGAGCCGTTGTTGGCCCGGTAGGCGGCCAAGGCAGCCATCAAAGCCGCATCGGGTTTGTCCACACCATTCAGCACCACCCAATCCGACTGGCTTACCCAGCTATAGTCCACGTTGCCGGTTGAGAAACTGCGCACCTGAAAAAGGTCCGTGTTGCCATACACTTTTTCGATGGGGGTGGGGGCGGCCGAGGGTTTTATTTCGCTTACGCGAATGCGCTCGGAGAAATTCAACGTGAAAAAGAATTCATTGTCGAAGGCTACGGTAAAGTCATTGAAGCTGATGCGGGCCGTGTTGCGTTTGGGAAGTCCGCTGGCGATGTCAAACTCTGTTTCGGCCGTACTGTTGGCGGGCAATGAAAGCGTGGCGGTGGCGGCCTGCACTTCGTTAATGATGAGCTTGGTCACCAAGGCATCGATGTTTTGGTCGCCATCGTTCCGCAAGCGTACATGAAGCCGGTTGCGCTCGCCACTGACTACAAAGGGGTTTTCGAGATACACCGTATCCACCAGCACGTTGCCAACGCGCTGCAACGGCACGGGCACCAGTTGAACAAACAAACCCGAGTCGGGCAGGGCCGGTGCGAGCGTTGACTTTTGAAAATCCGATACCCAAAACAAATCGCGGCTCTCGGCCGATACGCGCTGCAGGATTTCGGCCTGCGCCCGGCTTAGCGGTGACAGCCGTATCTGCGACAGCAAGTCGTCTATTTCGGCCCGGGTCTTGAAGGAATGCGAGAAAGGTGCAAGGTCGTTGGTGATCAGACAATAGCGCGTTTCCAACGGAAACACGTTGATGATTTCGCGTACGTGGGCAATCGCTTCGTCCAGTGCGCGCACGTTGTTGCGGGCGGGTGCCGAAAGGCTAAACGAATTGTCGAGGTAAATGGTGATGTTGCGGCCGGCCGGTCGCTCTTCGCGGGCGGGCAAAAAAGGCTGCGCAAAGGCCATCACCAGAAAAAACAGAAACAGCAGCCGCGAGGCCAGTACCAAATATTGCTTCAGTTTTCGTTTTTGGGTGGTCTCTTCTTTCACCTGCCGCAGCAAGCGCGTGTTGGAGAAAAATATTTTCGTGGTCTTGCGGAAGTTGAACAAGTGCACAATGATCGGAATGGCCAGCACGGCCAGCGCCCACAAAAAGCCCGGGAACACAAAACTCATGGGTGGTAAAATTCGAGGCGTTCTTTTTAGTTCCTTAACCTTTCAATCTCGTTCTGAATCTGCACGATGACTTGGCCCTCGTCTTTGATCCGCTCTTTTTCACAAAAGATGATTAACACCCGGCCTCCAAAGTTCTCCGTAAATTCGTCAAAGCTTTTTTTCATTCTTTCGCTTACCGAATAGTTTCCAAAATTAGCTTGAGCCGTGATTGGCTTGATCTGCAGGCCAAAGGCCTGTTCGCCAACCCAACCGAGGTAGTCGATATCGCCCGAATGGTCGAGTTCAGGCTCACTTTCCTCGAATCGGACATTCGGAAAACGCTTTGCAAGATTATCATTTACCACCGATTTTTCTCTGATAAATCCATCATACGTCCGGTGGATAGTAACTTCATATATAAATTCAACACAATCGTCTTTGGTTATTTGACCAAACGCCTCAGTCCATTCAGGAATCACCGTCTGGGTAATTTTTTCATATAACCGAAAGCCTAATTCCGTCAAAATTTCTTTTGTTACTTTAGTTGGCTCTTTTGTTTTAGTAAAAGCTTTTTCGAAATAGAATTTTTCCCATTCCTGCAGTGATTTTGGTTGACAATCTCGTATCAGAGCCATTACCGCACCGACTTTCTTTGGGCGAGTCAGTTGGTAGGCGTTGCTGGCATAATTCAGGACTTTCTCTTTCGTTCCAAATGTCTTTGCAACTTTCCTGACAACTTTTTTGGCCATTGATATGTTCGTAAAACGTGTTCGCGACTTTCTTGGAAGATTTGCCTATTCTCGTTTTTACCAAACGGGATCACGTGAGTTGTTTTGCTTCAGTCTGAATTTTATTGAATTTCTCCTTGTATTTAAAATCAGTGTTGCTATCCACCTCAGCTAGGCCATTTTTAATTAGGTGGGCGTTGAGAAATGTTTTGTTTTCAAGATAGAGATAACAGAGCAAGTTGTTCTCACTGTCGTATTTTACATTATCATATTTCATAAATACCTTCTTCCCCTTCGTCTTTTCGATTAGAAAAGCGGTTGCTTTTCCGTTAACAACAGGGTCACTTTTCACGCCAATAAGTTTAATAATCAAGTCGTTGTTCAAGCGAATTTTTTCTGTGCTGATAACCTCTTTTACCATAAACAACTCATGTCGACTCGTTGCGCTATTTTTGTCGATCTTCGACCCGAACTGAAGCTTCTTCACATCAATTTTTTTATCAAGAGCATGGGGATCTTTGAAGATGTATGGCAGTTTTTGAATATCACTATTAAAGTCTCTTTTCACCAATGTTTGTTGTGAGAATTCATAAGTTGTACCATGGAGATCTTTCTGGTGTACTTGTAACTTTTCTTTGATTACTGGAATAAACTCCGGATTGATTTCAAAACCAACAGAGTTTCTGCCTATATTTTTAGCTGCCAGTGCCGTTGTTCCGCTTCCTGCAAAAGGATCGAGAATGGTTTCCCCAACAAACGAAAACATTTTGATTAGGCGCCTTGGAAGTTCCTCCGGAAACATTGCAATATGTCCGGTTTGTCGTGCCCCAGCGAAATTCCAATGGCCTGCGAAGAAAGTGTTCCATTCTTCAGCAGTCATTTTTGAAAGTTCTTTTTGCTCTCTGGTTGGCTTTGGGCTGTCTCCCAGTTTTTTGAAAACCAAAATGAACTCATAGTCCAATTTCAGTATTCCATTCCGCGGATGCGGATACGAACCCATTTGAACGCCTCCGCCCGTGGTGTTGGAAGTGGTAACTTTTTGCCAAATGATGGCGCCCATATAGTCAAATCCGATATTCTCGCAGAATTTGATGATTTCTTCTCGAATGGGAATGACTTTATAGCGTCCATAATAAACAGCACGAGCGAACTGATCGCCAATATTGACACACAATCGGCAGCCACTATGCAAAACGCGATAGCATTCTTTCCAAACCAAGTTTAGGTTGTTGATATAGCTCTCGTAGCTGTCATGAAAACCGATTTGATTTTCGGTCCCGTAGTCTTTTAATTGCCAATAGGGGGGAGATGTAATCGATAGATGGATCGAACCATCCGGCAGGTCAGACATTTGTCTGCTGTCGCCATTTATTATTTTGTGGTGGGTTTTCAATTTTGCTCAATCGTTAACTTTACTTGTTCAAATTTAAGCAAATTGTCGCGGCAGGCACACCGTGGGGTTTCAATCATCCGTTTACGAGCGATTGTTTCGTAGTTTTCTTGCCCCGGTGAATCTGGGAACTTGCGGCAGAACCAAAAAACCGACATCTTGTCCATTTTCAAATCGGACGCACATGGGCAACAGTTATGGCAGTCTTTTCCGCATCACCACTTTTGGCGAATCGCACGGGCGCGCCATTGGCGTGGTGATTGACGGCTGCCCCGCAGGGTTGGCAATTGATGAGGCGTTTATCCAGCATGAACTGGACAGGCGCAAACCGGGCCAATCGAAAATCACCACGCAGCGCAAGGAGTCGGACGTAGCCCAGATTTTGTCGGGCGTGTTTGAAGGCAAATCCACGGGCATGCCTATTGCGCTGATGATCGAAAACGAAGACCAGCGCAGCAAAGACTACAGCCACCTCGAAAATGCCTTTCGGCCCTCGCATGCCGACTACACCTATCAAGCGAAATATGGCCTGCGCGACCACCGGGGCGGGGGGCGCAGTTCGGCCCGCGAAACGGCTGCCCGTGTGGCGGCCGGGGCCATCGCCAAACTTTTTTTGCGGCAGATGGGCGTCACAATACAGGCTTACGTTTCGCAAGTGGGCGAACTAAAGGCCCCGCCTTATCCGGAGCTCGACCTGTCCCAAACGGAAAACAACATCGTCCGCTGCCCGGACCCCGCCACCGCGCAGCAAATGATTGCGCTCATCGATCAGGTGCGGCTCGACCGCGACACCATTGGCGGAAGCGTGACGTGTGTGATCCGGCACGCGCCCGTGGGGCTGGGTGAACCGGTGTTTGACAAGCTGCATGCCGAGTTGGGCAAGGCGATGTTGAGCATCAATGCGGTAAAAGGGTTTGAATACGGGAGTGGTTTTGCGGGCGTGGCACTGCGCGGTTCGCAACACAACGATGAATTTTACAACGAAGGCGGCCAGATCAAAACCAAAACCAACCATTCGGGCGGCATCCAGGGCGGCATCAGCAATGGCGAAGACATTTATTTCACGGTGGCGTTTAAACCGGTGGCCACCATCATGCAAGACCAAAGCAGTGTGGACAAAGACGGCCACGAAGTGACCGTGAGCGGCAAGGGCCGCCATGACCCTTGCGTGGTGCCCCGCGCTGTGCCCATCGTGGAGGCCATGGCCGCGCTGGTGTTGGCGGATTTTGTGTTGCGCGCGCGGGGGGCGAAAATGAACGTCTAAGTGGCAGAGCCTTACGCAAAGACCATGACTATACGATTTTGCACGCCTGTGTCGTTAGACTTTGGTAGCTTTTGACAAACGTGTTGCGCTGGACGCTTTTAGTGGTGTTGTTTTGGGGTACGAGTTTGCTCGCTATTGCTCAAAGTATTAGCGATTTGTCAGACATACTTTTTGAAAGAAAAGGAGTGACTTTGCTTTTGAACAATGGCTTTGCCATACCTCCGTTTTCTGTCGTGGGGGATCTGTATCTCACACCAACCCACCTGGTGTTCCGTCCGGAAAAATCCGGGCAGAATCGCTACACGAGGTACAACGACTTGGTCAAGGAGATTGTGATACCCTACGAAGAAATAGTGCGTGCGAAGCGAAACTCGCCTTTGTTCGGAGGCCTTAGGGTAGAGACGAACGAAAGGACTCTGAAAATAGTCATGGCTTCAAAAAAGGCAGGTGACAAGAGAAAAAGTATTCGCAGGGCAGTTGAGATCATGAAGGCATCTAAGGAAAACACGGGGTAGCTTTTGAGTACCCGTTGGTTTTGAGGGGCTGCCGCCCACCTGCTCCCAAAACCGGAAACCCGTATCTTCGCCCCGCATGGAAAAGAAAGAAATGATTTTCGGCACGCGGGCTGTTATGGAGGCCATCCGCGCCCAGCGGCCCATTGAACGTGTGTACGTACAAACCGGGTTGGGCAACGATCTCATCAAAGAACTCATCCAAACGGCCAAGCAACACAATGTGCCGTACTCCTTCATTCCCCAGGAAAAACTCAACCGCCTCTCCTCCAAAAACCACCAGGGCGTCATCTGCCTGCTCTCGGCCGTCACGTACGCACAAGTGGAAGACCTGATCGACCACGCCTATGCCCAAGGCAAAGAGCCGTTTTTTCTCATTGTCGACCGCGTAACCGATGTGCGCAACTTTGGTGCCCTGGCACGCACGGCCGACTGCGCGGGCCTCACGGGCATGATCTTGGGCGACAAGGGCAATGCGCCCCTTACGGGCGATGCGGTGAAAACTTCGGCCGGTGCCCTGCACTACATGCCCGTTTGCCGCGTTACCGATATGCGCAAAACCATCAAACTGCTTAAGCAAAATGGCATTCAAGTGGTGGCCTGTACCGAAAAAGCAGACCAAGTTTTGTTTGATGTGGATCTGAAAGGGCCGCTGGCCATCGTGATGGGCTCTGAGGAAGACGGGATTTCGCCCGAACTGCTGCGCGAAGCCGATGTGTTGGCCAAGATCCCCATGCAAGGCCACATTGCCTCGCTCAATGTCTCCGTGGCGGGTGGGATTGCCATCTATGAAGCGGTGCGGCAAAAGATGGCGTAACGACCGGGCTCTTTATAAATACTCGCCCCCGTTATTCTTCGCTTTCAGGTCATTGATAAACCTGCGAAAGAGTTCTTCTTTGTCTTTTTCACACACGATCACCACGTTGTCAAAAATCCCGACCAAGTAACCATTGAGGCCTTGTGCCACAATCAATTTGTCCGGAGGGCCTTTGATCACCGAGTTGCGCACATCGTACAGCAGGGTATCGGCATCCACCATGTTGTTGTGTTGCGCATCGCGTTCGGAAATTTCGTGCAGCGAAGCCCACGAGCCCAGATCGCTCCACGCAAAGCTGCTCAGCGCCACGTACACATTATCGGCCTTTTCCATGATGCCATAGTCGATGGAGATGTTTTTGCATTGCGCATAGGCCAGTTTGAGGGCCGCGGCCTCGTTTGCTGTGTTGATCTTGTTTTCGGTTTCGGAAAAAATCTCAAACATTTCGGGCAGGTGGCGCGCGAACGAATGCAGGATGGCCTGGCAGCCCCACACAAAAATGCCCGAGTTCCAGACAAAGTCGCCACTGTCCACAAATTTTTTGGCCAATGACAATTCGGGCTTTTCGGTAAATGTTTTCACCTTCTTTAACGCGCCTTTTTCTTCGATGTATTGGATGTAGCCATAGCCCGTTTCGGGGCGCGAGGGCTTGATACCCAAGGTGATGAGTTTATCCTGGCTTTTGGCTTCTTCGCTGGCGCGATAAATCGTTTTTTGAAACTCCGCCTCGTTCATGATCAAATGGTCAGACGGGCTCACGGCAATGACCGCCTGCGGATCGAGTTGGCGTATTTTCAGGCTGGCATACAAAATGCAGGGCGCGGTGTTTTTGCGCATCGGCTCGGCCAAAATTTGCTCCGGCCTCAAGGGGGGCAGTTGCTCGCGGGTGATGGCCACGTGCTCTTCGCTGGTCACCACGAAAATATTTTCGAGCGGGCACAGCGGCAAAAACCGCTCAAAGGTGGATTGCAACAGCGTTTTGCCTGTGTTCATCACATCCAAAAACTGCTTGGGGCGCGCATTGCGGCTATAGGGCCAAAAGCGTGTGCCCACGCCACCGGCCATAAGCACAATATATAAATGGGGATTGTTTCGGATTGCCATGGTGTGCTGTGAGTCTTACACGATTCCTTCTTTCAACAAGTCATGCAGGTGGATGAACCCTGCCACCTCGTCTCCATCCGTTACCACCAGTTGCGAAATGTTGTTCGCTTGCATGAGTTGCAGGGCTTCCACCGCAAAGGCCTCGCGGGCGATGGACTTCGGGGTGCGCGTCATGATGTCGGCCGCCTTGATTTGACTGATTTCGTTTTGGGTTTGCAGCATCCTGCGCAAGTCGCCATCGGTAATGATGCCCGCCAGTTTTTTGTCGGGGGTAGTCACCGCGGTGGCCCCCAGGCGTTTGCTGGAAATTTCGATGATCACATCGCGCAGAGGTGCCTCGGGCGCCACCACGGGCAGTTCGTTTTTGCCCAGAATGTCGCTTACTTTTAAGTACAGTTGCTTGCCCAGCGCCCCGCCCGGGTGGTATCGGGCAAAATCCTCGCTGGTAAAGTTTTTCAATTCCAGCAGGCACACGGCCAGGGCATCGCCCAAGGCCAGGTGGGCGGTGGTACTGGTGGTGGGAGCCAGGTTGTTAGGACAGGCCTCTTCGGCCACCGTGGCATTGAGCACAAAATCGGCTTGTTCGGCCAAATACGATTTTGTGTTGCTGACCAGCGCAACAAGCTTGGAGCCTCTGCGTTTCAACAGGGGAACTAACACTTTGATTTCGGGCGTGTTACCACTTTTGGAAAGGCAGATGACCACGTCTTCCGGCTGGATCATGCCCAGGTCGCCATGGATGGCATCGGCCGCGTGCATGAACAGGGCCGGGGTGCCCGTGGAATTCATGGTGGCCACGATTTTATTGGCGATAATGGCGCTTTTGCCGATGCCGGTGATCACCACCCGGCCTCGGCAAACATGAATTTCGCGCACACAGGCCTCAAAATCACCGTCAATCAAATTTATGAGGTTTTCTACCGCTTTTGACTCATTTAATAGTACACGGGTAGCGATGGTTCGGATATTTTTTTCTAAATTCAATGCCAGTTAGAAATAACCCCCAAAGAAAAACAAAGTTAGTCACACAATAACGAAATAGACGACTGGAATATATGGTAGTAGCAGAAGAGAACGAATTGCTCAAAGAAAAACTGAAGGAAATATTTGGCTACGGCAGTTTCCGGGGAAACCAGGAGACGGTCATCAAAAATATCCTATCGGGCCGCAACACCTTTGTGATCATGCCCACCGGGGCTGGCAAAAGTTTGTGTTATCAACTCCCCGCCATGGTCAAAGACGGCCTGGCCATTGTCATTTCTCCCCTTATTGCGCTGATGAAAAATCAGGTGGACCAGCTCAACGCCCACGGGGTGCACGCGCGGTTTTTGAATTCCACGCTGAGCAAATCCGAAATCACGCGCTTGCGCAAGGACGCCCTCAGCGGCAGCATCAAATTGCTTTATGTGGCGCCCGAGTCGCTCAACAAGGAAGAAAACATCGCCTTTTTGCAAAAAGTCAACGTGTCATTTGTGGCCATTGACGAGGCGCACTGTATATCAGAATGGGGCCATGACTTCCGGCCCGAGTACCGCAAAATCAAGTCCATGATCGGTCAGTTGGGCGATCTGCCCGTGATCGCGCTCACCGCCACGGCCACGCCCAAGGTGCAGTTGGATATCCAGAAAAACTTGCAGATGGAAGACGCTGACGTGTTTCTGTCGTCCTTCAACCGCAAGAATCTCTATTATGAAGTGCGGCCCAAGAAGGAGACCAAAAAACAGTTGGTGCGCTTTCTCAAAGAAAACAAGGGGAAGTCGGGCGTGGTGTATTGCCTCAGCCGCAAAAAGGTAGAAGAAATCGCGCAGTTGCTCAATGTGAATGGCTTTAAAGCAGCCCCCTACCATGCGGGGTTGGAGCCGGACGTGCGCATGAAAAACCAAGACGCATTTCTGAACGAAGAGGTCAACATCATCGTGGCCACCATTGCCTTCGGGATGGGCATCGACAAACCCGATGTGCGCTTTGTGGTGCATTATGATGTGCCCAAATCACTGGAAGGCTATTACCAGGAAACCGGCCGTGCCGGGCGCGATGGGCTGGAAGGTAACTGCCTGATGTTTTACAGCCACAACGACTTGAACAAGCTGGAGAAATTCAACAAAGACAAATCGGTACAAGAGCGCGAAAATGCGCGCATCCTGTTGCAAGAGATGGAGTTCTATGCCGAGTCGCCCGTGTGCAGACGAAAGCAACTGCTGCATTACTTTGGCGAGGAATACAAAGGCGACAACTGTGGCATGTGCGACAATTGTACGCATCCGCGCGAGCGATTTGAAGGGATGGATTTTGTGAAAATTGCACTGGAGGCCGTGGTACAAACCAACGAGCGCTTTGCCCTGGGCCATTTGGTGAATGTGATACGAGGCATCGAAGACGAATACGTAAAAAGCTACGGCCACTTTGACTTAAAGGTGTTTGGCAAGGGAAAAACGGAAACCGAAGACTTTTGGAAATCGGTGATCCGCCAGGCCCTCATATACCAATACCTCGAAAAGGATATTGAGAACGTGGGCGTGTTGAAGATCAGCGAAAAAGGAAAGAAGTTCCTCAAAAAGCCACATTCCATTGAGCTGGCAAAAGACCATGACTTCACGACCGATGTGGAGGATGAAGAGGTGATCGACCGCGTACCCACCAACACCAAGTCGTACGATGTGAAGTTGTTTGAGATGCTCAAAGACCTTCGCAAAAAGGTGGCCAAGGAAAAAGACCTGCCTCCGTACGTCATCTTTCAAGACCCCTCGCTGGAGGAAATGGCCACCACCTATCCTACCAACAAAGAGGAGCTCGCCTCCGTGAACGGAGTGGGCATGGGCAAGGTGAACAAGTTTGGCAAAGACTTTTTGACGTTGATCCAGAAATACGTGGACGACAACGACATCGAAACGGCCAGCGATGTGGTGGTGAAAAGCTCGGTTAACAAGTCAAAAGCAAAAATCCAGATTATTCAACAGATTGACCGGAAGATTGAGTTGGATGAAATTGCAGAATCGTTGAAGATGACGTTTGACGAGATGCTCACAGAAATTGAAAACATTTGCTACTCGGGCACCAAACTCAACATTGACTATTTTATCGAGCAGGTGCTGGAGGAAGATAAGCAAGAGCAGATCTACGATTACTTCCTCAATTCGGAGACGGATGATATCGGGGCTGCGCTGGCGGCCTTCAAAGGCGAAGATGATACGGATTTTTCAGAGGAGAACCTACGCCTAATGCGTATCAAGTTTTTGAGCGAATACGCTAATTGATGACATGTTTTGGCAGGCCCCGGCTTTAGCCGGGGCCTGCTCTTTTCTAAGCCGCCTTCTCCTCAAACAACCGGTGCAAATCATCACCCAGTTCTGAATTATCGGCCATCACCAGTAAATGATCGTTTTCGCGGATCACGGTGGCCCCGCGCGGCACCTCATACTTTTCGTTTCTGCGGATCAGCACAATCAGTGCCTTGGTAGGCAAAGCCAGTTGCACGATCGACTTTCCCACTGCGGGTGCCCCGGCCACCACATCAAATTCGAATAACTGTGATTTGGCGCCCTCGTTCAGTTCCAAATCCAACACCGACTTGCGGGCGATGCGCTCTGCCACGCTTACGCGCAGCCACTTGGCCACCAATGGCAAAGTGTAGCCCTGCAACAATACGGACATCACAGACACAAAAAACACCAGGTTGAAGATCATGTTGGAGTAGGGTACGCCCGCCAGCAACGGAAACGTGGCAAACACAATGGGTACCGCCCCTCGCAGGCCCACCCACGAAATGAACATTTTTTTGCGCACGTTTAGCCCAGAGGCCCCGGCCAACGCGATAAAAACGGCTATGGGCCGCGCCACAAAAATCAAAAACAACGCCACCAAAATACCCTCGTCAATGATGGGCACAATCTGCGTGGGGAATACCAACAGTCCCAAGGCCAGGAACATGACAATCTGCATCAGCCACGCCAACCCATCGTAAAAACGCAACAGACTTTTCTTGTGGATGAATACGGCATTGCCCAACCAGATGCCCGCCAAGTAGACGGCCAAGAAACCGTTGCCTCCGATAAAGTCCGTGGCGGAGTAGGTAAAAAACACCAGTGCCATCACCAATACCGGATACAGCCCTTCCACGTCCAGCCGTATACGGTTGATGAGCCACACCATGGCACGGCCCAAGCCATAACCGGCCAAGCCACCGATGATCATCTGCTTCAAAAACATGATCACAAAGGGCCATAGCCCCGCCTCGGGTTGCATCACCAACTGGGTGAGTGCTACTGTTAAAAAGAACGCCATCGGATCGTTGCTGCCGCTCTCCAACTCCAGCAAGGGCCGAAGGTTTCCCTTCAAGCCGATCCTTCGCGTGCGCAAGACCGAAAACACTGCGGCCGCATCGGTAGACGAAACGATTGCCCCCACCAACATGCCACTCAAAAAAGAAAAATCCAGCAGCCATGACACAAAGCCGCCCACCAGCACGGCCGTAGCAAACACCCCCAGCGTGGCCAGCGACATGCCCTGCCATATCACAGGCCGAATGTTTTCGATCTTGGTATCAAGCCCCCCGGAAAAAAGGATGAGCGTCAACGCCACGGTACCCAGAAACTGAGCAGTCTTGGGATCGTCAAAATGAATGCCGCCCAACCCATCGCTGCCGGCCAGCATGCCCACCGCCAGGAAAATGATGAGCGCGGGAATGCCCAGCCGAAAAGATGTTTTGCTCGTGAGGATACTCACCAAGAGCAAAATCGAGCCAAGCAAAAGCCAATTCTCCGCTGTAATCATGGAGCGTAAGTTACAAAGGGAATAGCGAAGCGTACCCGCCCAACGCCTATCTTTGCCACTTTTTAACAGAGCGGCAAATGAATGTATTACTCATCGGCAGTGGCGGCCGCGAGCACGCGTTGGCCTGGAAGATCAAGCAGAGCAAACAATGCGATCAATTGTGGGTGGCCCCCGGCAACCCGGGCACTGCATCTGTCGCGCGCAACATGCCTATTGCCCCCGTGGACTTTGCCGCGTTGGGCGAGGCATGCACGGAAAATAATATCGACTTGGTGGTAGTAGGCCCGGAGGCACCGTTGGTGCAGGGCATCCGCGATTATTTTGAAAGCAACCCCGCGCTCCAGCACATCGGCATAGTGGGCCCCGGCCAAAAAGGGGCTGCGCTGGAAGGCAGCAAAGACTTCTCTAAACAGTTTATGCAACGCCATGGCGTGCCCACGGCCAGGGCACTCACCATTACCATGGCCAACTTGCCCGAAGGGCTCGCCTATCTAACTACGTGCCCGTTGCCAATCGTACTGAAGGCCGATGGGTTGGCCGCAGGCAAGGGCGTGGTCATCTGTTCTTCGCATGAAGAAGCCCAGACCGAACTGCGCGCCATGTTGGAATACAAAAAGTTTGGCGAGGCCAGTGCCAAAGTGCTCATCGAGGAGTTTTTGAGCGGCATTGAATTGTCAGTATTTGTACTTACCGATGGAGATGGCTATGTGGTACTGCCGGAAGCCAAAGACTATAAGCGTGTGGGCGATGGAGATACCGGATTGAACACCGGAGGCATGGGGTCGGTATCGCCCGTGCCGTTTGCCACGCCCGCTTTTATGCAGCGGGTGGAAGACACGGTGATAAAACCTACGCTGGCCGGACTAAAAAAAGAGGGCATTGCCTACCAAGGGTTCTTGTTTATCGGGTTGATAAACGTGAACGGCCAACCGTACGTCATCGAATACAACGTGCGCATGGGCGACCCCGAAACGCAGTCGGTCGTGAGCCGTATCGACTCGGACCTGCTGGACCTGCTCAACGCCTGCGCGCGCGGTAAACTGAGCGAAAAGTCGATCGCCATTAACCCGGCACATGCGCTTACGGTAGTGCTGGCTTCGGGTGGCTACCCGGGCGATTTTACCAAGAGTCATGCCATCACGGTGGAGCCCGGGGCCGCCCATATCTTCCACGCAGGCACACGCATGCAGGGAGACTATCTGGTGACAGACGGAGGCCGCGTGTTTGGCATCACCGGGGTGGCGGCTTCGTTGGCCGATGCCCGTGCCCAAGCCTACGCCACGGCCGATGCCGTTTCGTGGGCCGGCAAATACGCCCGGACAGACATTGGTTTGGATTTGTTACTTTTGACCAAATGATCGTTGACATTTCGACAACCACTTCGGGCGAAGCAATGCCAAAGGGCAACGTGCGGTTGAAAGACGGAAGTGATTTTTGGAGGAACGTGTCAACTTGAATGTTCTTTTATTGGTATAGGATATGGGGTGCGCATGCGGAACAAAAAAAGACGGCCAAGTAGCCGGTTGCAATAACAATGGTGCCTGTGGCACAGGCGGCTGTAACAAAATGAACGTATTCGATTGGCTGTCGAACATGGACATGCCACGCGAAGATAAGTTTGATGTGGTGGAAGTGCGTTTCAAAGGCGGACGCAAGGACTTTTATCGAAATACCGACAAGCTGCCGTTGACCACCGGAGATGCCATTGTGGTGGAGGCAGCCACCGGCCATCACGTAGGGCACGTATCGTTACAAGGCGAACTGGTGCGTCTGCAGATGCAAAAGAGAAAGGTTGCCAACGATGGCGAGATCAAGAAGATCTACCGGGTGGCCACACCCAAAGACCTGGAGAAAAGCGAGGAAGCCAAGAAACGCGAAATGGCCACCTTGTACCGCACGCGTGAAGTCATCCACCAGTTACGGCTGCAGATGAAGCTGTCGGATGTGGAATACCAGGCGGACAATACCAAAGCGACTTTTTTTTATTCAGCCGAAGACCGCGTGGACTTCCGCGAGCTGATCAAGATGTTGGCCGGGGAGTTCAAGATACGCGTGGAGATGCGCCAGATCAGCCTGCGCCAAGAGGCCGGGCGTTTGGGCGGTATTGGCGTGTGCGGCCGCGAACTGTGTTGCGCCACTTGGCTGGGCGATTTCAAAAACGTAGCCACCAGTGCCGCCCGTTATCAAAACTTGTCGCTCAACCCCAGCAAACTATCGGGCCAGTGCGGGCGACTAAAGTGCTGCTTGAATTATGAGTTGGAGACCTACATGGACGCCCTTCGGTACATCCCCTCCATTGATGCGCCCCTGCAAACGGAGAAAGGAGCGGCCACGCTGCAAAAGACGGACATCTTCCGAAAGATCATGTGGTTTGGCTACAAGGAAGAAAACACCTGGTATCCGCTGGACGTGGAGCGCGTAAATGAGATATTGGCGCTAAACAAAGCCGGTAAAAAACCGGCCACGCTGGAAGAAGACGAATTGGAAGTGCGCGAGCCGGTGAGCGTGCTCAACAGCGACCTGGAAAGCCTCGACAAGAAATTCAAAAACCGGAACAAAAACCGCAACAAGCACCGCGCGAAAAACAAACGGGGTGGAAACGCGCGGCCTGCCGGAGATGGCAAGTCGCAAAACCCATCCGGTGGGCAGCCCCGCAACCACCCGCGCGGAGGTGCCCCGCGCCAACCCAACCCGCGCAACAACAATAGTAACAACAACGCGCCCCGTAAGCCATGAGGTGGGTTTTTTTTGCGTTGGCATGTCTCAGCGTGGTAGCCTGCAGCGATGATCGACTGTATGAAGACCACATGGCATTTAAACAACGAGCGTGGGATGCAAAGGTGATTCCTGCCTTTGAATTTGAAGTAGACCAACCCGCCACCTTGCCGATTTACTACACCGTGCGCAACTCGCTCGATTACCCGTATGCGCGTCTGTTTGTAAAGTATAGTTTGCATGACTCCACCGGGTCGGTATTGGAGAGCAAATTGGTCAGCAACTATCTGTTTGATCAAAAAACAGGCGAGCCGTTTGGTCAAAGTGGTCTGGGCGATGTATTCGATCATCGCTTTGCGCTCTCGCCCGGGTTTTCGTTTCGTGCCAAGGGCAAGTACCAGGTCCGTTTGGAGCAATTCATGCGTCAGGATACCCTGAAGGGAATACTTGCAGTAGGAGTGCGCGTGGAGATACCCGCCCCATAAAAAAAACCGGCCCGTGAGGGCCGGTTTTCACCGGAATGGTCTTTTGGCTTAGCGACAACTCCAGATAACCTGTAAAAACCGAAAAAACTATGTAGCGTAAAAGTAGTGGACAGTTCACTGTCAACTTCGCAGAACGCCATTAAAACGGAATTAGATCGAACTATACGCCCGGTAGCGAAACGGTCACCAGCGTGCCCACCCCCAGCGAAGAGTCCACATGAATTTGGCCATGGTGAATGGCAATGATGCGATGGCTCAGTGACAAACCCACGCCATGCCCCTTGATCTTTGAGCTGGCATCGGTGCGGTAAAACGGTTGAAAGATATGGGCCACATCGGCTTGCTTCATGCCAATGCCTTTGTCGGCAATGGACACCACCAAGCGGTCGTCCGCCCGTTGCAGTGTTACTTGGGCCCGGTGGTTGGCGGAGAATTTGCAGGCATTTTCGGCAATGTTGCGCAACGCTACTTTCATCAGGTAGGGATTGCCCATCACGCACAATTGGCGGTCATCGTCCGGCATGTCACGTATCTCCACGTTCACCACATACCGCGGGTCCATAGCCTGAAGGCTGTCGCGCACGTCCCAGAGTATCTCGTCCAAACGCACTTGCTGGCGTACAAACGTGTTTTCGTTTTGCGCAATGCGCGCCAGTTCCAGCAGGCTGGCCGAAAGCTGATTGAGCTCGCGTATGTCTTCCAGCACGGATTCGATCGTTTTTTGATATTCCTCCAATGGCCGGGGCTTAAACAACGTTACCTCCAACTGCGAGGTGATCTTCGTGAGCGGATTGTTCAATTCATGGGATACGTTGGCCACAAACATTTTTTGCAAGTTGAAGGCCGCCTCAATACGCGCCAATTGCTCGTTGATGATGGAAATCAGTTTTCCGATTTCATCTTGTTGTGCCGCGGGTGTCAGGCGCAACCCCAGGTTATTGGGCGACAGGTTTTTTACATCGGAGATCACTTTGTTGATGGGGCGAAGCGCCCGGGCACTAAACACCCAACCGGCATAGCTGACAATCAACATCATGATCACAAACAGAACAATCAGCAAGCGCTTGAGATTTTTCAGTTGCTGCTGCCCGCCCGTATCCACGGCACCGCCCACCACAATGTAATCGCGGTTTTGATCCCGAAACTTAATGCCGATCATCTCGTAGGGGCCGCGCTCAAATTGTATCTGGCGGTTGGTTTTTATTTGGGTGAGATACGTGGGCGATAAGGTAAAAAGTACCGAGTCGGCACTGTTGTACAACAGCTCACCTTCCGGATTGTAGATTTTGATAAACTGCTGGTTGAGCATGTCGCGTTTGGCGCGGTCAATGGCCTTTAGCAAAGTGGAGTCCACTTCCTGTACCTTTAGCAACAGAATGGCAGAGGTAACGGCTTTGTCATTCAACCGGCTGTAGAATTCCTGCCGGATAAACTGATGCGTGAGCGCATAGATGACCAAAAAACTGATCAGTACAATCGTGCCCACCAGCATGGTGAAGCGGAGCGTAAGACGGGTACGTATTTGCACGCTTAGCTGTCTTTCAGGGCGTAGCCCATGCCAATGTACGTGTGGATCAGTTTGGTGTCAAACTCACGGTCCATTTTTTTGCGCAGGTAGTTTACATACACCTCCACCATGTTGGTGCCCGTGTCAAAATCCATGTTCCACACGTTCTTGGAAAGTTCCGCCCGCGAAATGACCCGCTCTTTGTTGCGCAGGAAGTACTCCAGCAAAGCAAACTCTTTCACCGTCAGGTCAATGCGCTTGCCCGCCCGCATCACAATCTTCGTGTCGCAGTCCATGGTCAAATCGCCCGCCCGCAGGATGTTGGAGGAGATGGCCGTGCGGGACGCGCGTTTGCCCAGTGCCCGGATACGCACCAGCAATTCGCGGAACTCAAACGGCTTGGGCAAATAGTCATCGGCTCCGCTGTCAAAACCTTCCACGATATTGTCGGTGCTGCCCAAGGCCGTGAGCAGCAACACGGGTGTTTCGATTTTGGCGGCCCGCAATTCCTGGCACAACTCCAGGCCGTTCATTCCCGGCATGATGATGTCAGAGATGATTAAATCGTACTGATTCCGGAAGGCCAGGTGCTTGCCGGCTTTTCCGTCATCGGCCACATCTACATCGTAGCTGTTTTCCTCCAATCCTTTTTTGATGTATTGGGAGGTTTTGGGCTCGTCTTCAATCAGCAATATTTTCATGTCGCGCGCATTTTTTTGGTTGTCCGTCCATCCGGGCACAGAACTCATAACCGTATTTTTTCCTTGGGGTGCTTGTGGCGTGGTTCGTAAATGATGCGAAGAAACGAACTAAACCGCTCCGTTTCGCGCTTTACGGGGATGCCCGCCACAATGCCCACCAACAAATTGTCGGTGACACCCACCCGCATTTGCGGGCGGATGACCATATCAAAATCGTTTGTCCGCACGCCTTTGTTCATTTCCACGCCAATAAAATTTCGTGTGCCGGAAATCATGTAGTGGATGTTGGTGTTGATCTGATATTCCCTCAAGGTAACTCCTTTTCCGCGGTGCTGAAAGAACTGGGGCCCGGTGTAAACCAGTGTGTGGAAATTTTGCCCCCACCGCTTGGCAGCGATAAAAAAGGGATTGGCCAGGTTGCCTTCCCATATATTCTCTTTGCCGTATCGCGCAAACTCGGCCAATTCAAATTCATGGATATAGCCCAGTGCCAGCGAAGTTTGCCACCGTTCGGAAACCCAAAACGTGTATTGCGCGGCCATTTTCAAACTGTTGAGTTTGCTTTTGGGTATACTGTCCTTGGGGGCGCCATTTTGCAGCGGGTCGTACAACGAAAATGGTAGCTCTACCTCCAACCCCAACCGATTGACCGGTGCCCACTCATACTCCACCAGGGCGGTGTACATGTCATACCGGGTGCGGTCGGTCAGTCCCAAGCCCACGTTCCACTCGCTTTCGCCCTTGCGCGCGCCCAGGTCACGGATCAAGTCGATGTACAATGGTTCGGCATGCAACACCTTGGGCGAACCCTTTTGTTGCTCTACCTCCGCGATGTACAGGCTATCCAAAAGCTGATTGACAATTCGTACACTGTCTTCCTGTGCTGAGGCTGCCGAGTAGATCACAAAAAGCCCCAGGCACCCGACCAAACGTCTCACTTTCCTTTTCATGCCGCTACTCGCGCAAAGGTATCCCCCGCGCGAACGTGCTTGCATTAGAATTGAGTTAAAGAAAAAACCCCAGGGTCATGCCCCGGGGTTTTAGAACGTTTGGAAGTAAACGGTTACACTGCGGCCACGGCCTTTTGTTCTTTCTTTTCAGCCGGCTTGTCCGATTCGCCCGAGGTATCCAAATCAAGTACCACCGGGGCGGCAATGAAAATAGATGAGTACGTGCCCATGATAATACCCAACACGAGCGCAAACGAGAAGCCGCGCAACACTTCGCCTCCGAAAATCAACAGTACGAGCACCACTACCAATGTGGTACCCCCGGTGATGATGGTACGGCTCAACGTGGTGTTGATGGCCTCGTTGAAAATCTTTTTGCGATCATGGCTGGTGCCCATGCCCAGGTATTCGCGAATGCGGTCAAAAATGATCACTGTGTCATTGATGGAATAACCAATAATGGTGAGCACGGCTGCCACAAAAATCTGGTCGATCTCAAAGCTGATGCCAAACAGACTTAAGATGGCAAACGCGGCAATCACAAACAACGTGTCGTGCACGGTGGCGATGATGGCCCCCGCGCTGAATTGCCAACGTTTAAACCGCACCAGAATGTACATGAAGATCAAAAGCAGCGAAACCAAGCTGGCTTTGAAGGCCGAGTTTTTGATGTCATCGGCAATGGTGGCACCTACTTTGGAAGACGAGGAGATAGTAAACGTGCCATCGGTCAGGCCGCTCTCTGCATTCACGAACGTTTTGCCACTGAATTTTTCGATGGCCGCAATCATGGCACCTTGTACCTTCTCATCCGCTTCGGCCGATTCATCGTCTACCAGATAGGAGGTAGTCACTTTCATCACATTGTTGCTGCCAAAGTTTTTTACTTCCGTGCCGGCATTTTCAAAACTCTGCGTCAGCGACACCTTAAGGTCTGTTGCCTTTACGGGTTGTGTAAACGACACCGTATACGAGCGCCCGCCTTTGAAGTCCACACCTAGGTTCATGCCTTTAAAGGCAATGATCGCAAAGCCCAAGCCGATAAAGATCACGGAGAACACATAGCCGATTTTGCGCACGCCCACAAAGTCAAAGTGTTTGCGCTGGCGCACAATGCGGGCCAGCGGGGTCTCAAACGAAATCTTCGAATCATCGCCCTTGCGTGTCATCCACTCGATAAACACACGGGAAATGTAGACGGCTGAGAAAAACGAAGTGGCAATACCGATCATCAACACAATGGCAAAACCTCTGAGCGGCCCCGAGCCCAAAATAAACAAGGCAGCCGCAGTGATGAAGGTGGTCAGGTTAGAATCAAAAATGGTGGCAAAGGCATTTTTGTAACCCTTGCGGATGGCTTCCTTTACTTTGATGCCGTGGGCCAGCTCTTCTTTGATGCGTTCGTAAATCAACACGTTGGCATCCACGGCCATACCCATGGTCAATACAATACCGGCAATGCCCGGCAACGTGAGGGCCGCATTAAACTGTGCCAAAATGCCGAGGATAAAAAAGATGTTGAACAGCAGCGCGAGGTTGGCTACCCAGCCGCCTTTGGCATAGTAGGCAATCATAAACAATACCACCAGCGCCAAACCGCAAGCCATTGAAATCAGACCTTGGTCTTGCGCCACTTGACCTAACGTAGGGCCCACGATGGCTTCCTCCACAATGCGCGTAGGCGCGGGCAGCGAACCCGCCTTCAACACATTGGCCAAATCAACGGCCTCTTCAATTTCGAAACGGCCGGTGATCTGCGAGTTTCCATTGGGGATTTCACCCTGCACCGTGGGGGCGGTGTACACATAGTTGTCCAACACAATGGCGATGCGCCCCTGCGGACGTTGCTCGGAGGCCACCTTGGTGATTTTGGCCCAGGCGCGTGTGCCCACGGGATCCATGGTCATCGTAACACCCGGCTTGCCATATTGATCATAGTCCTGCCGCGCGTCATTGATCACTTCACCCGTCAACAGCGGTTTGCCTTTGTTGGCCTTCAAGAAATTTAACTGAATGTCCTCCACCCCGGGCGTCACATCCGGATCGGATTTCACGTCCCAGTAAAGACGGTACCCGTTTCCGAGCATGTTGCGAATATCATCCCGTCTGAGGATGCGGTTTACTTTCGCGGTGTCTTTTACATTGTACAGAAAGGGGATGTTCTGGCTCCAGTTAAAGAGCGGGTTGGTCATGGCATTGCGCAGGGAGTCCAACGAACTGCCCGTGCTGTCCGTGGCCGAGCTGAGCTGTTTTTCTAAGTCTGACTGCGTTGAGTCGGTTGGCGTACTGAGGGTTTTTTCACCGGAAGCAGCCTGGGCCTTCATCTTGTCCGTTTGCTCTTTGGTCAGCAAGGCGTTGATGTTGCCCAGCGAAGTCGCCAATTGCTGGTCGTTGCCGATGTCGGCCACTTCCCAAAACTCCAGGCGCGCCACGCCCTGCAACAGCTTGCGCACGCGCTGCGGATTGTCGGCACCGGGTATTTCAATTTGGATGCGCCCTGTGCCTTGCAGGCGTTGGATGTTGGGCTGCGAGGTGCCAAATTGATCAATGCGGGTTTTCAAGATGGTAAACGACCGACCGATGGCATCTTCGATTTCGGCATCGACAAAACTTTGCACTTTGCCATCGTCATCCGAGATGCTCACCTTGTCTTTGTTGGCCGAGGAGGCAAACAGCGAGGCCAGTTTGCGATCGGGGTTGGCATCTTTAAAAGCCTTGAAAAACAACGCGCTGAAATTGTCTTGGCTAACGGCTTGCTGTTCGCGCGCTTTTTGGATGGCCGCAACAAAGGCGGGGTCGTTGGCATTGTTGCCGGCCAGCCCGCGAATGATTTCCACGGGCGATACTTCCAGCACTACGTGCATGCCGCCTTGCAAATCCAGCCCCAGGCTCAGCTCATTTTCTTTTACTTCTTTGTAGGTGTATTCGGCCCCAAACAAGTTATACACCGGCTGATTCCAGACGGAATCCAGATACGTTACTTTTTTCAACAAGTTGACCGTGCCGTTGGCATCGGTCGCGTACGCGATGGCATCGTTTTGCACCCTGCGCGACACAAACGTGAACGACAGGTAGTACAGACACAATGCCGTAATGATGATCGTAAGACCAACAACGACTCCTTTATTTTGCATATGAATTAGTGAATTGATTTTTTACCGATTGAAACAAAAAGACTCATCGCCTTCGGTGGCGATGGCAAGAAAACGCGATGACGCAATGCCTTAGGGCGCGTTGGGCGCGATAAACGTTTGAAACAACGTTTCGAAATAGCGCACCGGGATTTGGGCAGCGCGTGTAAACCGGGCGAAGGTGTCGGTGGAAACGGTCAACACTTCGAGCAGGGAAGCCGGCATGAATTCGTTTAGTTGCACGGCCTGTGCCGTTACCGCCTCCGCCCCCACGGCCTTTTCAAACACGGGTGCCGACTGCTCAGTGTTTTCGCTGTTTTTTACCTTTTGGGGTTCTGGCACAGCTAACACATGCGCGAATACGATAACGGCCGCGGAGAGAATGCCGGCAGCGATCATAGCGATTTTGAGCGTATTTGGGCGCATGTTGACTAAAAAGGACTACAAAAGTAGGGAATAGAATTATCTGTGCAAGTCGGTGGCGCTGTGGATGTGCGCCTTCAAAAATCCGGTGAGCACATCCAAGGCGCGGTCGAACCGGCTGTTGTTGGGCACTACCAGGTCGGCTTGGTGTTTCAATGGTTCGATCAGGGTTTCATACACGGGCATCACGTGATACTGAAACCGGTAGAGCACATCGTCCAGATCATAGCCCCGCTCAATTTGGTCGCGCCTGATCCTGCGGCCCAGTTTCACATGGTCTTTGGCCTCAATAAAAACTTTGAGATCCAGCTCGCTGGCGATGTTTTCAAAAAACTGAACAAAAAGACCTTCCACCACAATGATGGGGGCCGTTTTGAATTCCAGTTGATTGGGCGTGGCGGATGGATTGTTGAACGTGTACTCGAGTTTGGTCACGTTTTGGCCCGCCTTCAACTTGAGCAGGTCGGCCGCAAAGGCATCGTTATCAATGGAGGCCGGCAGATCGAAATTTTTGACTCCGTTCTCATCAATGGGTTGGTGCTCGCGGGGTTTGTAATAGTTGTCCTGCGAGATGAGGCAAATTTCTTCGGGTGCAAACCGCGCGGCCAGCCCCTGCAAGAAAAATGTTTTGCCCGAGCCGCTTCCGCCCGTGATGCCGATGGTAAAAGGCTTTTGCATTTACGATTTCAAGGAGTGAAGATAGGCGACAAACGCATGCATGGCGCGGGCCCGGTGGCTGATTTTGTTTTTTTCGGCAAACGTGAGTTCGGCAAGAGTCTGCGTATGGCCATCTGGCACAAACACCGGGTCATAGCCAAAGCCGTGGTGACCTTTGGGTTCCCAACCGATGGTGCCGGGCAAAACACCTTCAAAATACCGAGGTTGCTCGTCAGCCATCAGGCAAATGACGGTGCGAAAGCGGGCTGCCCGGTGGGCATGGCCAGCCATGTTTTGCAGCAACAGCCGAATGTTATCCTGAGGGTTTCGGTGCGGCCCGGCATAGCGGGCAGAAAAAACCCCCGGTGCGCCACCGAGGGTTTCTACTTCCAGGCCGGTATCATCGGCAAAGCAAGGGGTTTTGTAACGGGCGAACACGTACTGCGCCTTTTGCCAGGCATTGCCTTGCAACGTGTCTTGATCTTCGGCCAGTTCTTCCGTGCACCCGATATCCATTAAGCCGACCAACGAAAACGCCCGGCCCACCAAAGCTTGTACTTCGGCAATTTTGTGGGCGTTTTGGGTGGCAAAGCAGAGCGTCACGACACGATAGCGAGCAGTTCCACGTCAAAAATCAAAATGGCATTTGCCGGAATCCTGTCTGAGCCGGCTCGTCCATAACAGTAACCCGATGGGATGTACAGCGTGGCCTCCGTTCCCACGGTGAGCAGCGGGAAGGCAATCTGCCAGCCTATGATCAACCCTTGCAGCGGAAACTCAATCGGCTGTATGCGCTGATCGAAAATTTGCCCGTTGGACAGAAACTTGCCCGTGTAGGTGACGCGCACGGTATTGGCCAGCGTGGGCTTTGGGCCGGAGCCTTCGGTTTCAACCACGTACCGGAGGCCGCTTTCGTGTTCGATAGCGGTGATGCTATTGGCATCCAGGTATGCGTCAATGATGGCGATGTCCGCATTGAGTTGTTCCTCAAACGTGGGAATCTCTTCTTGCTGCAGGCAAGCGGAGAACACGACCGATAGTAAAAGGATAAAAGCGGTTCTCATACAACTTATTATTTCTTAGCCGGCTTCAACTCCACCATTTCCATGTCAAACATCAAAACTTCATTTTCCCCGATTTCGGCACTTCTCGACTGTGGGCCATAGGCCAAGCCCGAAGGGATGTACACCGTCATCTTGCTGCCCTTGTTCATGAGTTTTAGTGCCTCTTGCCAACCTTCAATGAGGGGGCTTGAGCCCACGATCACTTTGTAGGGGCTGTATGCCCGTGCCGAATCGTAACGGCCCTGCTCCTTGGCAATGGCTTCTATACTGGTGTCAAAGCACTCGCCTCGCAAGTTAAAGCCCGCGTAGTGAATGCTCGCCTCATCTCCGTCTGTGGCGGTGGGCCCCTTGCCGGCCTGGGTGATTACATACCGCAAGCCCGAGGGCGTAGTCACGGTTTGTATGTTTTTTCCTGCCAAATAGTCATCCAATAATTTGTTGTCTTTGGCGCGCTGCTCTTCCTTCTCTTTTTCCATTTTGGCCATTTGCTTGGCCTGGTATTCATCGCGGAAAGCGGGGAAGTCTTGTTCAGTCAGGATTTTTGTCAGCGACACGTGAAAAGTAAAAAGCGAAGCGGTGTCCACCTCGGGGGGCACGGCTTGTCCCCAGGTTTTTTCAAACAGGTTTTTGGCCGATACGGAAAACACGGCACTATCGCCTTTGGTCAGCGTTTGCAGTACTTGCATCACACCATCTGCCATCACCAATTGGGCAGAATCGAACACCTGCATGACCACGGGCAAATCGTTTTTCTTGGTGTCGTTCCACACCGAGTCTTTTCCGTCTTTGAAAAGCATTTCCATCACCAGGTATTCGCCCGGCTTGCCTTTTACGCCATCGCCTTGGCGCACCAGTTTATACTTTTGGCCTGCGGGTGTTTCCTTTTCATTGGTACAGGCTGCCAAGGCCATCAAGGCCGCCATCATCATTGCACTTACTTTTCTCATGGGTAGTATATCAAAAGTTAAAATTTGTTACGCGTTCAAGGCCTCCCGGTAAAGGGGCAAAAGCTGGAGGAATTTATCCAGCGTTTTTTCAAAGCTTTCGTTGGATGTGCCGCCTGCGGCATTGTGGTGGCCACCGCCCGCGAAATGGACCCGCGCCAGGTCCGCCACCGAGAAATTCCCCAGCGATCGGAACGACAGTTTTATTTCTTCTTTCCGGTCGTAGAGCAACACGGCCATCTTGATGCCTTTGATAGACAGCCCGTAGTTGACCAGCCCTTCCAGATCGCCCGTTTGGGCATTGAATTTTTTCAGTTCGTTGGCAGACAGCGCCATGTACGCGGTGCTGTATTCGGGCAGCACCACCAACTTCTCGTACAGCGCATAGCCGGTGATGCGCAGGCGCTCCAGCGTGTTCGTGTCGTACACGTTTTTGGCGATGTCGTGTGGGCTGGCGCCCCGCGAAACCAACTCCGAGGCGATCAAAAATTCTTTGTGCCGGGTGTTGTTGTGGCGAAAGCCCCCCGTATCCGTCATCAGCCCCGCGTATAAACAGGTGGCAATGGGTATATCGATCAGCATCTTCTCGCCCAGCAAGTCGATCAATTCGAAGATGAGTCCGGCCGTGGAGGCCGATTGCACATCCCAAAAGCGGAAAGACGCAAAATCTTCCGGTTCCTGGTGGTGATCGATCATGATTTTGACGGCCCGTGACTCTTTTACCCTGTCCCCCAACTCGTTGATGCGGTTGAGGCTCGAGAAATCCAAACAGAAGATGATGTCAACCGAGGCTAACAGCGCGGCAGCTTTTCGCCCCGGTTCGGGGTTGTTTTTGGTCAATGCGATGACCCCTTCATGGCCGGGCATCCAGGCGAGAAAGTCGGGGTAGTCGCTGGGGGTAATGACGGTGACCGTGTGCCCCTTTTTGCGCAAAAAACCCGCCAGGCCCAGCGATGACCCCAAGGCATCGGCATCCGGTTTGAAGTGCGTCACAATGGCCACCTGTTGGGGGCTTGCGAGCAATTCTTTGACAGCGGCTAGGTTTTCCATGAAGAGCGAGGGGCAAAAATCGGTAGAAAAAGGCGTATTTCCAGCGTGGGGCAAATCCCGTTTTCGTGTTTATGTCGTACCTTGGTTGCCTTATGTCAAAAGAAGTCATCGTATATGACCAAGCCAGCAGGAAGCCTCAGCTTGAAGCGGCCTTGATCCAACATCAAGATGGCCTTCATCGGTTGAGCGCGTACTTGGATTGGATGGACTTCTATCGCCTTTTTGGCCGGATACCGGACAAAAAATCGAATGGGATCGCGTGGATTATCCTTGAGAAAGATGATCAACAATGAAGTCCGTCAAAGCCTCACCGATGTGTGTAAGGCGCTCAACAGGCACAGCGTAAAGTTTATTATTGTCGGAGGTGTGGCCGTTGGCTATCATGGCTACCGTAGGGTTTCGGGCATAACGGTGCATCGCCCTGAGATCAAGAATGATCTTGATTTTTGGTACAAACCTACGTTGGATAATTTTCTCAGGCTGGTGCGCGCGTTGAAGGATTTGGAGGTACGAGCCGAAAGCTTGGATGCGATCGTTTTTGATCCGCAGAAAACATATCTAAAAATACCACAAGGAAGTTTTCACACGGATTTTCTTCCTCAAATGGTGGGGATTGATGATTTTGATCAGTGCCGGCAACGGTCTCATGAGGAACTGTTGGATGGTACCACCTTGGTCATTTTGTCTTATCAGGATTTGGTGCTCAACAAACTGGCCCTGAACCGGGCATTGGACGATGAGGACATTCGAGGCCTCCGCAACGCCCGATCGAAAGAAACCGAGTAGCCGTTGGTTTATCGTTTTTCCTTTACGGGGCAGGCCAAGTGGCCGTCTTTTTAATACCTTTGCGCCCAAATTTTTAAACCTTAAAAAATGGCAGGAAACCGAACGTTTACCATGATCAAGCCCGATGCCGTGAGCGCGGGACATTCCGGAGCAATTACCAAAATGATCGAAGAGGCGGGCTTCCGCATCGTGGCCATGAAAAAAGCCAAATTGAGCAGCGAACTGGCCGGCCAGTTTTATGCCATCCACAAAGAAAGACCCTTTTATGGCGAGTTGTGCGCGTATATGTCATCGGGCGCCATCGTGCCCATGATCCTGGAAAAAGACAACGCGGTGGAAGACTTCCGCAAGCTGATCGGGGCCACCGACCCCAAAAAGGCAGCCCCGGGCACCATCCGCGCGCTGTTTGCCAAATCCATCGATGCCAACGCCATCCACGGAAGTGACTCAGACGAAAATGCGGCCATCGAAGGCAATTTCTTCTTTTCGCAGTTCGAACGGTTTTGATGCCTGACACCGGGGGGCGGGTTGTTTAACCCGTCCCCCGGAACTTGCCCCGTTTGATCTTGTTCTATCCTTGTTTTTCCGAAATATCCGCCCTATGTCAATAGATCCCCACTACTCCGAAAAATTTGAAAACCGCCACAATGCCCCCGATGCGCACCAGATCAGCGAAATGCTGAAAGTGGTGAAGGCTGCTTCGGTGGACGAACTGATCGGCCAGACCGTACCGGCCAATATCCGATTGAAAAAGCCGCTCAACCTGCCAGCCGCCAAGTCGGAACATGCGTTTCTGAAGGATTTCAAGAGCATGATGGGCCAAAACAAAATCTTCAAATCATACATCGGGGCCGGGTACTATCCCACCATCACACCGGGGGTCATTTTGCGCAACATTTTGGAAAACCCCGGCTGGTACACGGCCTACACACCGTATCAAGCTGAGATTGCGCAGGGGCGCCTGGAGGCCCTCATCAATTACCAAACCATGGTCATTGACCTTACCGGCATGGAGATCGCCAATGCTTCGCTGCTGGATGAAGCCACGGCCGCGGCCGAAGCCGTGCATCTGTTGTATGCTTCGCGCAAGGCCACCAAGAAAAATGCAAACATCTTTTTTGTAGATGAGCACGCATTTCCCCAAACCATCGATGTGCTCAAAACCCGCTGCGCACCGATAGGCGTGGAACTGAAAGTGGGGAATCTGAGCACGCTAGACATTACCGATGCCAACGTTTTTGGCGTGTATGTTCAATATCCCAATGACCACGGGGCCATTCAAGACCATACGGCCTTCATCGCGGCCGCGCACGAACGCGAGGTGGCGGTGGTCATGGGCACAGACTTGATGGCGCTGTTGCTGCTGAAGTCGCCCGGAGAAATGGGGGCCGATGTGGTGGTGGGCTCTTCGCAGCGCTTTGGCGTACCCATGGGTTTTGGCGGTCCGCATGCCGCGTTCTTTGCCACCAAAGATGAATACAAGCGTCAGATGCCGGGCCGTATCATTGGGGCTTCGATTGATGCGCAGGGGAACCCTGGGTACCGCATGGCCCTACAAACCCGCGAGCAGCACATCCGCAGGGAAAAAGCGACATCGAATATTTGCACCGCCCAAGTGCTGTTATCTGTGATGGCCGGCATGTACGCTGTGTACCACGGGCCGGAGGGGCTGCGAAAGATCGCAGGCCGCATCCATGGCCTGGCCCAAGCGTTGGACCGCGCCCTGCATGCCGCCAACGTGAAGCAAGTAAACGAACATTATTTTGATACTCTTTGCGTAACGGGCGCAGCCGTTGCTTCGATCCGTGCCAAGGCCGAAGCACAGCGCATCAACTTCCGGTATTGGGCGGATGGACGCATCGGTATTTCGGTAGACGAAACCACCACGGTAGAAGATATCCGGGCCATTGCGGAACTTTTTGGCGCTACCGTACCTGCCAACATACCCGTGGGCGAGGTAAAAGCTCCACGCGCGCTCGTGCGCGAAACACCTTATCTGACACATCCGGTTTTTAGTTCCCATCACAGCGAGCACGAAATGTTGCGCTACATCAAGAAGCTGGAAAACAAAGACCTTTCGATGGTGCACTCAATGATTTCGCTCGGCTCATGCACCATGAAACTCAATGCCACCACCGAGATGATTCCGGTAACGTGGCCGGAACTGGGCCATATTCACCCGTTCGCTCCCGCTGATCAAACGCTCGGTTACCAGCAAATGATTGGCGAGTTGGCCGAGTGGCTCAAAGAAGTGACGGGCTTTACGGGCGTATCCTTGCAGCCCAACAGTGGCGCGCAGGGCGAGTATGCCGGGTTGATGGTGATACGCGCCTACCACCAGCACCGAGGCGAACATCATCGAAACATTGCACTTATTCCATCTTCGGCCCATGGAACCAACCCCGCCAGCGCGGTGATGGCCGGCATGGAAGTAGTGGTGACCAAATCAGACGAAGAAGGAAAAGTGGACGTGGCTGACCTGAAGGCAAAGGCCGTGCAATACAAAGACCGGTTGGCGTGTTTGATGGTTACGTACCCCTCCACCCACGGAGTGTTTGAAGAAGCTATTACCGAAATCTGCGAAACCATCCATCAAAACGGAGGCTTGGTGTACATGGATGGCGCCAACATGAATGCGCAGGTAGGTCTTACATCACCCGCCAACATCGGGGCGGATGTATGTCACTTGAATTTGCATAAAACGTTTTGCATTCCGCACGGGGGCGGTGGCCCGGGCATGGGGCCCATCTGTGTCAACAATAAGTTGAAATCCTTTTTGCCGGGCCATGCGTTGGTGCACACCGGGGGCGATAAAGCCATCACGGCTGTTTCGGCTGCCCCGTTTGGCAGTGCCAGCATCTTGGCCATTTCATACGCCTACATTGCCATGATGGGTGGCGAGGGGCTGACCAACGCTACGAAACTGGCGATCCTAAATGCGAACTACATTAAGGAACGCCTGAACGGTCACTATAAAATTTTATACACCGGCACCCATGGCCGCGCTGCCCATGAGATGATCGTAGACTGCCGCGACTTCAAAAAAGCAGGCATTGAAGTGGAGGACATAGCCAAACGGTTGATGGATTATGGATTTCATGCGCCCACGGTGTCATTCCCGGTGGCGGGTACCATCATGATCGAACCCACGGAGAGCGAACCCAAAAGTGAGTTGGACCGCTTTGTGGATGCACTGATTGAAATCCGCAATGAAATACGCGAAGTGGAGCAGGGCAAGTATAGCAAAGATGACAATGTGTTAAAAAACGCTCCCCATACCGCGGCCGTCATTACCGCGGATGTGTGGACGCACGCCTATAGCCGTCAAAAGGCGGCCTACCCGCTGCCGTTTGTCAAGGACGCCAAGTTTTGGCCTTCCGTGAGCCGCGTAGACAACGCCTATGGCGACCGCAACCTGGTGTGCAGTTGCCTGCCCATAGAAGAATACGCGACCCACGAGCCGGCCGAGGCGTAATACGCTGCCGCTCATCCGATGCCCTGTACGCCACAGGGCATTTTTTATTTTTTACTGTGCCCCAGCCGCCTTACTTTGGGCCTATGGTGGAGACCGTCAAGCAAAAACTTCCTTGGTGGACGTGGGTCGTGCCGCCCGTCCTTTTCGCCCTGGGAAGTTACATCTCCATCCACTACCGCTACGATGCCGGAGTGGGAAGCATCTACTTGCCTACCGTTTTATCCATAGTGTTGCTCAGTTGGTGGGGCCCCTGGCGGGTGCTGCCTGCGTTGTATGTCAATTCCTTTTTGTTTACCCGCTTGTGGGGTGTCACGGTCTGGTGGCAATGGTTTATCTACCCCTTTGCCGAACTCACCTTTGCGTTCTTTTTTTGGTTGCTGTTTTTGCGGTTGGCACGGGGCAAATACTGGATACCCGATACCCGGAACTTGATTTTGTTGGGATGGCTCGGGTTGTTTGGCCCTACAGCCCTCAATCTGTTGGTGCTGCAATCGTTCTTCACCGGGTTTGGCAGCCAACCGGTCGATCTTTTTTGGATCCAGTTTTTGCGCAACTGGCTGGGGGCCACTACGGCCAACGTGGGCATCGCGCTCATTGCATTCTACTGGCTTACGCCTTTGTTGCACAAAAAAGGATGGACAACAATCGCTGCCGATACCCCTTTAACACTGCCGCGCAGACTCAACCCGTGGGAGCGTTTGGAGGCCACCCTCCTGTACACCGGCATCGTTTTGCTCTCCGTCTATTTGCCGTTTCAGCAATACTGGTTTGTGTTTGGGTTGGTCAGCCTCTACATTTCTATCCGCTTTGGCTTTGGCGAGGTATTGATTTGCAACCTGCTCATTTTTTTGGTGACCTATATTTTTCCGTTTGCCCTCACGCAGCGGCAGGCGGCACTTTTTCATCACGACAGCCCCATCATCAATATCTTTTTGGGCAATTTGCTGCTGGCGATTTTTAGCGCGCTGATTGGCCGCGTGGTGTCGGATCTGCGCGAGGTGGAGGTGAAGCTAAGCAAACAAAACGAAGACCTGGAGCAGGCCAACCAAGAGCTGGACCGGTTTGTGTACAGCGTGTCGCATGATCTCAGCGCTCCGTTGCGCTCCATCCAAGGGCTGGTAAACATCAGCAAGCTGGACAAAGACATCAACAACCGGGAGGAATATCTCAGCAAAGTAGAACAAAGCGTAAACAAACTGGATTTGTTCATTCGCGAAATACTGGACTACTCGCGCAACAACCGCCTGGTGGTGACACGCGAGCCCGTGAATCTCAAAGGCCTTTGCCAAGAGGTCGTTGAAAACCTGCGCTACATCGACAATTTTCAACGTATTTCGTTTGAGTGCGATGCGCTGGCCGAACCGGTTATCATGGCGGATAAACTGAGGATGAAAATAATCCTCAACAACCTGTTGTCAAACGCGATCAAATTTCAACGCCCCGATGAGCCCCACCCGGCCGTGCGGATGACCTGTCAACAAAAAAATGGCCGGTTCCGGATGGTGATTACCGACAACGGGGAAGGTATGCGCCCCGAAGTGTTGCAAAAACTGTTCACGATGTTCTACCGCGGCACAACCCGTACCACCGGATCCGGACTGGGGCTGTACATCGCCAAAGAGGCAGCCGAAAAAATGGGTGGCACCATTTTGGTGACCAGCGAATACGGAAAAGGCTCTACCTTTACCATAGAACTACCATTGGCATGAAGCATTTTTTGATCATGACATGCATGGCGCTGACTACCGGTGTGGCCGCCCAAAAAAAATCGTACTCGGGGTTGCCATCCGATGTGTGGCCCAAACTTTACAACATTGCCTACGACAAGACCGACAAAACCTGGCTCGACTTCGGTAAGCCGGTTTTTAGCAACGAAGCGCAGGCATTGAATGGGAAGAAGGTAACCGTGCCGGGATTTTTGGTGCCCTTCGAAGGCGGCCTGAAAAGCACTCACTTTATGTTCACTTCGCTGCCGCTCAATGCGTGTTTTTTTTGTGGCGTAGGCGGGCCCGAAACGGTCATCGAAGTTTTTTCGTCCGGCCCGGTGCGCTATACTGACAAACCCGTGGAGATTCAAGGCCGGCTGATGCTGAACAACCGCAACCCGAACCAGATGGTGTACATTCTGGAGAGTGCGGAGGTGTTGGGTGAAATTGACTTTTAGCGCGAAAGCACCTTCACGTCCGTCAAAATATACATGTGGCGGTCTTCATCGGTGGCGTTGAGCGCCAGCGTGCCGGCAATCGTCATGGGTTTGCTGCTAAACAAGATTTTTTCACGGGTATCCAATTCCACTACCGTCTCCGGCCCGGCCGCTCCGCAGAAGTAACATAGATTGAAGGGCTGTGAGGAGAACATGTAACGCGTGCTGCCCACTTCGCCTGCGGGCAGGATGTAGCCCTTGAGCGTAATGCGTTTGCCGTTGAAGCTTTTTACATGCTGACTGAATACCGGTACCTCTACCGCCCAGCCGTTGGCGCTTTTCTTTTTTTCAAACCCCACTTGCGCCAGCACGTGCCAAAAATTTTCGGGTTGCGGGGGAGCCCACATCAGCCAACACACGAGTAAACCAACGCGCATGGCCAAAAGTACTTGCCATTTGGCCGCGAAGCAACCTACGAAGGATTCATCTCAATTGACGCGCTTAACCTCACCCCATCCAAGCAGAGCGTAGTTTTTCGGTGCGTATCGTTCCCCTCTCCAATGGAGAGAGGGGCAGAGACAGTCGCTTTTGCAGGCGTTGGGCCAGGGTGAGGTAACGGAGGCGCATCAATTTGAAACACACCCCGCTCATACAAACGGTTGAAATAATGTAAATTGCCTTCCGTTAACCCACGCCCATGGCATTTCTTTTTGAGTCGTTTGAAAGTTGGAAAGCCGAAAGCCTGGCCACGTCAAAGTCGCTGGTGCAATTGGTGGTGGAGTATGAGATGAACATACGCCCGCGCACCGAGCCTGAGATACGCGATGGACTGCACAAAGCCTGGCAGGTGATGAAAGATGCCGTGAACACCGGGTTGGAGCAGGACATGACCTCGCGTTCGGGCATGATCAACAACGGTGCTAAAAAAGTGTACCGCTATCCGAAGGCTGTCTTGTCAGTCGAGTTTCAGAAATTAATCGCACGCGCACTGGCCGCCAAAGAAGTGAACTCCTGCATGGGCCGCGTGGTGGCCGCGCCCACAGCCGGAGCCAGTGGCATTATGCCGGGCGTGTTGTATACCCTGCAAGAGATTCACGGCATCGCGGATGAACAGATTATTGACGCCATGTTATTGGCCGCGGGCATTGCATTGATCATGGAGCAAAAGGCGAGCATCGCAGGCGCGGTGGGAGGCTGCCAGGCCGAGACGGGAACGGCTGCGGCCATGGGGGCCGGGGCGATTGTTTTTTGTTTGGGCGGAAATACCGATCAAATTTTCAATGGCGTGGCCATTACGGTACAGTGCATGCTGGGATTGGTGTGCGACCCCGTAGCCGGCTTGGTGGAGGTGCCGTGCGTGGTGCGCAATGCCAGCGCGGCTGCCATTGCCAACAGTTCGGCACAGATTGCCCTGGCGGATGTGAGCAGCGTCATTCCCGTAGATGAAGTGATCGAAGCCATGGGCGAAATAGGAGCGAGTATGGAAACGAGATACAAAGAAACTGCCTTGGGCGGATTGGCCGCCACCAAAACCGGTCAGGCCATCGCCAAAAAGGTGCTCATCCGCGATATTGAAGTGCTGCCGGATGAAACGGCTCTTTAAGTTTGAAAGATTGATCGAAGCTCTCTTGCCATCAAGCGGGACACTACCGTAGACTTTCGATTACCTGAAACGCCCCATTTTTCTGATACCGCAGTTCACGGTCCGGCAGGAGCACGGTGACCGATGGGGCGGCTTGATAGTTTGCGTAATCGAGTTGCAAGTGGTGAAAGATTTCGGACCCTATATCCTTCGAAAACCAATAGCGCTTTCGGTACAGCACACCGTTGGCGAAGTACAGTCGCACCATCAGCGGCTTAATGCCGAACAAGAGAAAATCGGGTTGTGCTGCTGTATAGAACGACAGCCATTTACCGTCCAAAAAATCACCATAGTGCGTGTACTGCATTAAAGCTGAATCGGATTCCAAGGCACCCAAGTGCAGGTTTTCCACTGCTGCAAAATGCCTCCGGGCGGAAACACTATCTCCTTTTCGCGCACTCGTATTTTCTTTGGTTTCCCGCGTACCGTCTTGATGGCAGGAAACAAGGCAAAGGCAAGCGAGCACACAGAAGATCAGCCGGCCTTGCGATCGGTTGCGCACTGGAACATAAGGTTTATTTCCCGTTGCCAAATTCAATGACGTACTCCGAACTATATTCATTCGCTTCGCTGTCCTTGACAAACAATCGCGCCCGCTGGCCGAGCTTTAAACACGTGTTTTTGTTTTCCACGTCTTCGGGTGTATTCATGGGCTGAAGCGAGGGGTACCAAAGCACGCGCCCCGGTTTGGTCAACAAAAGTTGGGGTTTGCTCCATTGCACGGCATGGTCGTCTGTGCCCAAGTCGGGATGGGTATTGAACGAAATATAGATACTGCTGCCGCGCCATTTCTCTTCTTCCACTTTGCCCATCAGCATGACCCAGCAGTTGAGGTAATAATTCCAACTGACGGATGGGCCCCAATGATATTGCCCAGCGCGCGAGGCGGCTCCTCCGCCTTCGGCCGCGCGGATCTGCAACGAAGCAATCGGTTGGCCGATGCCATCGTGCGGGGCGTTGAAGCCGGTGCCATCCCATCGGTTTGCTCTCCCTTCGGGATCATCCAAGTCGTTGAGTTTGATGCGGGCCACGCTGATGCATTGGCCGCTGGCTTCCGTGAGCGAATCATACGTGTCTTCGCGGTACTCGCCCGGGTAGCCATACTCGCCATAGAACAAATACAAGTATTCGCCACTGGCCACGGCCGAAGGATCGCCCACGCCCCCGGCAAATGTGAGTGACACATTGTGGGGCTTCAAAATCATGCGCGGGTTCAAGTCTTCGATAAAAATGCCGCGGTTGTCCCAGCTTTTTCCGCCATCGGTGGATTTCATAACGCCAATGCGGCAAACGGCTGCGGCCGACTCCGGCCCGCGCAGGCCCTCCGGCCATCGCTCGTTTTTGTAGCCCCGGCCGGTGACGGAATCAAACGGCAGCGTTTGCGGATAATTTTCATTGTGATAGATGCCGTACAACGTTTTGCCCGAAGTGTCGCCCGCATCCTGATACATCGTTTCAAACCACACGGCCCCGTGCAAGCCGGGCATGCCCGCGGGGGCGTTCATAGGCATGGCAGGCGTTTTGAATTGATCGCGCGGAGTCAGAAAAACCTCATCGGCATTCAGGCCATCGGCATACTTCAGATCGTTGGCATCGCCCCACACGGGGTCCTCTCCATACTTGCCCGGAAAAATCCGCAGCGTATCGCCCACCCAAGCCTCGGCCATGTTGCAGTCCACAAACGAGTTGAACATGAATTTTTCGGTGGGGGTGAGCGTGAACGTAGGTTCGGTGGACTGCGTGCGCGGTGTGCACGCCAATATCCCCACAAACAAGACAGGTATAAGGGCTTTCATGGTAGAAAGATACGGATTAAGACAATAAGCAGAACACGATTGGGCCAGTCGGGAATTACACACCGGGTGAAAGCGTGTGATCAGTCCCTCCGCAACCACTGCTCCGCCTCGCGAAAATCGGTGGTAAAATGAAAGTTGAAGCTGCGCGCCATTGTTTACTCCCTCCACGCGATAGTCAACGGCAGGGTGTCGTGGTTTGCCACGGCCACCCTTTGGGTGTTTTCAGCAACCGCATTTGTTCGTAGAGCCGGATCACATTGAAGGCATCGGCCAACGTATTTTTGAACGTCACATCCCGGCAGTCAAGTTAGAATTCTGTTGGATAGACTCATCATCACACGAAATCCGCTAAGAGCTTTCCATCGACTGCTAGATATAATCTCATCAAAATAGTCCGCTTGACCTTAGTAGAAAGCAATCATTTTTCAGCGCAGATTTTTTTCTCGAGGATCTCATCCAAAAAACAAATCATGGACTTAATCGATTTTGACGAATGTGGTAAATCATTAATTCTTGAGATCAGGCAAAGGATAGCAAGAGAAATCAACTCATCCCATAATGCACGCAATTCGGGGAAAACAGAGGTGGTTTCAATTTTCGAGAAAAAGCCTACTAGACTGACTAGTAGCAGTGTGACGCACAGTGCGAAAGCGTTGTTCCACCACTGTCTATGGTCAGCTTTCTCTTTCATTTTTATTGAAAGTTGCAATATCAGTTCTCGTATCTTATCAATGTCATCAAGTCCATGCTCATTGAGCCAATCATTAATTTTTTTGATTTTGTACCTGCTTTTAAATCGCTTTTTCTCTTTTGTATTTCGAGATTTGATTCTTTGATAAAACAGAAAAACTATTAACACCAAATAAGGCGAAAGCACGAACAGTAGGTAAATAGGCGATTGATAGGCAGCCCAAACAACGATAGGTATCGAAATTAATAGTGACCACTTTAGAAGTAAGAGGACTATTTTAATCAAACGAGGTGTTCCTCCACCTAACATCCGTACTTGACGGGAGTGCCGGTAGCTGTACCAGTTCAAAAATTTTTCGGCAGTATTCATTTGTTTGTTTTTTTCTTAAAAAAAGAGTTTTTTTATTAAACAAAAAACTTGAGCGTTCTGAAGTTAAAGGTCTTTTTGATTAATTAGATGATGTATGCCAAAATAGATCTGTTGTATCTTGCGTTCAGTATTTCTTTGCTGAGTGTACACCCGATTGCTTTGCTAGGTCAAGGTTGTCGCGTTGGATTGACGGCCGGTATTGCCACGGGAACCAATCGGATGAATACGTCCGATGCAGCCGTAGGGGAGTACGTTTCGTTGAGGGAGAATAGCAATGAGCGGATAGGAGGGCTGTTCTATCAGCTTACCGTTGAAACAAGCCTGAGTAAGAACCTGTCAATACAAACGGGAGTGGTGGGAACATTTCTCACTGCCGTGGCGCGCGATTTACCGGTATCCAGCATTCATTTGACTATCAATCCTCAGCGGCAATCGTATTGGTACCAACAGGATTTTTTCACGTTAGGCATCCCGGTTTATGGTAAGGGCTATTTGGCACAGCGAAATCGAATAGGCCTGTATTACTTGGCGGGGGTGGACCTGAACTATATGTTTGATAAAGGGCTTCAGCGAAGTTACCGATTGCCTGTGGGGCGCGAAACTACCGTAAACGAGTTTGAAACCGTTAAGCAACAACCGTTCAATGTTGGCGTACTGGCCGGCATCGGATTAGAGTATCAGGTCAGCAGAAGATTTATACTACACCTCCAGCCTTCTTATCGCCAGTTGATTCGCAACGTCTGGAGAGACGGACCCCAAGAACATATTGGCATGTTTAATGTCAATGTTGGCTGGGCATTTCAGTTTTCACGCCAGGCAACGGGCACACAGTAACGGTTGAGGTGCCTTTATTTGAACGGCAGGCCGCAGAGGCGAACCCCTTGGTCGTGAAGAAAAATTTCAGACACCCCAGCGTCATCCGGAAGTAAACCGTGCCATCAGTTCTTCATGGGCGGGAAACTGATCAATAAGCCCTTGCCGCGTGGCCATTTCAAAGTCACCAAAATCAAATCCGGGAGAAACGGTACAGCCCACCAGTCCAAAGCTATTCGCAGATTCTACTTCGGCCGCAAACCACGTGCCCGCGGGTATCACCGCCTGCAGCGATTCATTCACGTGCAGCGCGCGCCCCATCCGTATCGTCCGAAGGCCGTCATGATCCAACAGGTACAGGCAGATGGTGCTGCCCTCATAGAAATGCCAAATTTCATCCGACTTAAGCCGATGGAAGACGGAGCGGTCGCCACTGCGCAGCAAAAAGTAAATGGCTGTGCCAAAAGAACGTGCGGCTGCATACCGAGTCGGCAAGGCAGTTGGTGGGATAACTTCGCGGGCGCGGTACGTTTCGCGGTAGAAGCCACCCTCGGGATGGGGCGTCAAGTTTAGCTGGCCTATCCAGTATTCGGCTGTGTTCATCGGCATTTCAATACATTTACTTTCGTGAATTCATTTTCCAAAGCTACGCTGCCCACCCTCGTTGACCAACTGGCTGCTATTGATCCATCTTTGGAGCGGCTGGTGCGAACGTATGGCTATCCTCCTTTTTGGCATCGCAATCCGGATTTTGCCACGCTGGTGAAAATCATTCTGGAACAGCAAGTGTCTCTGGCGTCAGCGAAAGCTGCGTTTGACAAGCTGGAACAACGAATCGGCAGCGTGACGCCCCAGGGCGTGCTTGCCCTTTCCGATGCGGAGCTACGCCAGTGCCACTTCAGTCGGCAAAAGACAGTGTATGTACGCGACCTCTCGCAACGGGTGATGAACGGCTCGTTGGCGCTGGCGCAACTGCCCACGTTGCCTGACGAAGAAATACACCGCCAGTTGACCGCGGTAAAAGGCATTGGGCAGTGGACGGTGGAAGTATATTTGTTATTGGCGCTCCACCGCTTGGATGTTTTTCCGCTGGGCGATTTGGCGTTGGTCAAGTCGATGCAGGAGCAACGCCTCGTCCGGGCTTCTTCGGGCAAAGACCAAATGAGAAAACGGGCGATGTGCTGGAGACCTTACCGGTCGGTGGCCGTCATTCTGTTGTGGCATGCGTATCTGACCAGGCGCAACAAAGCCATGCCGCTGCCGTCATAACGTACCCAACCAACCGCGTTATCTTTTTTGCTGGGCGCGATAGTCATCGTGCATTCCCTTTCCTTCAAAAATCTGTTGGATACACTTTTCGATGCGGGCTTTTCGGGTGGCCGATTGTTTGGGCGCGGAGAAGTAAAGAAGGTAACCGCGCTGCCGCCCCGGGGTGAGCGCCAAAAATGCTTTCTGGAGTCCGGCCGTTTTCGAAAAAGCCTCTTCCAATTCCGTGGGCACGCGCTCCGTGGGTTTGCTGGCGCGGGGCTTTTGTCCGTTTTGTGCCAATGCCATGGCAGCTTTGATATAGGAAATCACTTTTGGCTTGAGCCTGCTTACTTGACGCGCCTCGGTAAATCGGATGATGCGGCCCACCTGCGAGTTCGCGCCTTGTTTCACCAACAAACCATCCGGATCGGGGAGAGATGCCCCGTGAAAAAAACCAAGAACGACACAGTCTTTCAACGCGCTCACCGTCACGATGTTTTTGCCCTGCTGGGTATAGCACGGCACACCCCATTTCACTTCCTCCACCAGCCCGCATGCCAGCGGCAAGGCGCGCACGTGTTGAAGAACTTCTTGCCAGGTGTGTACTTTGCAATGCGGTGTGCCACCCAGCGGGCAACGGCCGCAGCCCTCGGCAAAGTAGAGATCAATTTGAGTGGTCATGGGCATACCAAACGCGCGTTAAAGCCGGAAAGTACGGGAATTGCAAACTGGTTTTCAAACTGCTTCCTTACCCGGGCGGGCCCGAACGTTTTTCCGATATGCTGCCGTGCAGGGTAGTGGCGTTCAATGATGGTGGTGGGGCACCGCGGCTTCGCCTTCTTTGCTTTTTAGGGTGCCATACACGTAATCCCAGAAGGGGGAAGACACGCCAAAGACCACTTCGCCATTTTTGTAGTGGTGGATGCCGTGATTGATCCACAAAATCTTCAAAAAGTTTTTGGGAGGGGGAAAGGCATGTACCACGTAGTGGATGGACAGGTAGTACGCATAGCCCACCAAAAATCCCGGCAGGAAAGAAAAGACCCAATCGCCCATGAGCACACGGAACATCAGCAACAGCACCGTGGCAATGGTAATGCTCACTAACGGGGGCATGGCCAGCCGCTCTTTGTCTTTCGGAAACTCATGATGTACCCCGTGTATCAGGTATTGGATCTTCTTCCGCGTCTCGGTGTAGATTTTCATGTGGAAAACATGGCGGTGTGTGTTGTACTCCACCCAGGTAAACGCCACAAACCCCACTACAAACAGCACGCTGGTCATGCCGGGCGAAAGCGAAGTGTGGGTGATGCTCCAGTACAAAAGCGTGGCCGCATAGACGCCAAAGATGGTTAGCGGTACCGAAATGTGCGTGCGACTGAGTTTCTCCAGGATGGGGCTCTCAAAGAGTTGTTTGGTCCCTTTGTTTTGAGGCTTAATGTCGGCTGTGTACGTGGCTTCCATTGAGTATCAAGTTTTTAACGTGGTAGCGGTTTTCTTTTTTGTTACGAGCAGGTGTTAGTGTTTAGGTCACTTAGCGTACAACACTCAAGTGGGGCTATACCCCTATCGGTACAACGGATTTTTCAATCACTTTGGTATAATACGATTCGTACAGCGGAAGGATGTTGGCGATGTCAAATTCTTTCGCCCGTTTGAGGGCATTTTCTTTAAACCGCGGCAAGTTGTTTTTGTCCAGCACAAAAAGCGCTTTGCGCGTCATGTCTTCCACATCGCCCACGGGGCTCAGAAAACCGGTTACGCCCTGGATGTTCAACTCCGGGATGCCGCCCGAATCCGAAGAAATAACGGGCACCTCGCACGCCATCGCTTCCAACGCGGCCAGTCCAAAACTTTCCTTTTCGGACGGCAGCAAAAACAAGTCGGCCACGGAAAGCACTTCCTCCACCGCCTCCAGCTTGCCCAGAAAACGGATGTCATCGCAAATGCCCAATTCCTTGCATTGCTTTTCGGCCTTGGTGCGCTCCGGCCCATCGCCAATCATCAGCAGCTTGGCGGGTATTTCTTTGTGCACGTTGGCAAACACGCTGATCACATCGCCAATGCGTTTCACTTTGCGGAAGTTAGAGATGTGCACCACCAGCATTTCGCCATTGGGGCAAATGGCTTTTTTGAAATGATCTTTCTTTTGTTTTTTGAACTTCGCCAAGTCAATAAAATTAGGAATCACCTCGATTTCTTTGGCGATATTGAAATAATCGTACGTCTGCTTGCGCAGATCGCTGGAGACGGCCGTCACGCCATCCGACTGGTTGATGCTGAAGGTGACCACGGGCTCATACGAGGCATCTTTGCCCACCAACGTGATGTCCGTGCCGTGCAGGGTGGTGACTACCGGTATGTTGATGCCTTGCGTTTTTAAGATTTGCTTGGCCATATAAGCGGCCGATGCGTGGGGGATGGCATAGTGCACGTGCAAAATGTCCAGCTTTTCGTTTTTTACCACGCTTACCATTTTGCTCGCCAGCGCGAGTTCATAGGGAGGATACTCGAAAAGTGGATAGGAACGGAAGTCCACCTCATGGTAAAAGAGGTTTTCGTTGAGAAAATCCAGGCGGCTGGGCTGGCTGTAGGTGATAAAATGCACCTTATGACCTTTTTGCGCCAGGCCCTTGCCGAGTTCGGTGGCCACCACGCCACTGCCGCCAAACGTGGGGTAACAAACGATGCCTATTTTCATATACGCGGGCCCTGTTTACCGCGGCCGCTCCGGTTTGTTTAACCTTGAAACGCCCGCTTTAGTTTCGCTTTTGGGGCCGAAAAGCCTGTTTTTTATTGTTTTTGGATGGCCCGGTACACGATTTCCTGAATGCGGGGGCGAATGTTGGCGTTTAACAACTTGGTGTTGTTCATGTCGGGGTGCACGCGGTTGGAAAGAAAGACATAAACCACCTCGGCAACGGGATCAACCCAAATGCATGTGCCCGTAAACCCCGTGTGCCCAAAGGTGAGGGGCGAAGCCCGTTCCGTTACCGGATTTGTTTTGTCGCCCGGCAGGGGGCCGTCCCAGCCGAGGCCGCGCCTGCTTTTGGCGTACTGTTTCCGGGTGAAGAGTTCCACGGTCTGCGGCCGATAATATTCGATCCCGCCATAGCGGCCTTTTTGCAGCAGCATTTGCCCCAGCTTGGCCAGGTCGCGCGCGGTGCCGAACAGCCCCGCATGCCCCGCTATGCCTCCGTGCATGGCCGCACCTTGGTCGTGCACGTGGCCAATCAACCGCGATTTTCGAAACAACGTGTCTTCTTCGGTGGGGGCAATGCAATTGGCATCAAAACGCGCGCGCGGCAAATACCCCAGCGTGGTGGCCCCCAAGGGCTCATACAAGTTTTGATGCAAAAACTCTTCCATCGGTTGGTTCAGAAATTTCTCGGCCAATCGGTGCAATAGGTAGAAGCCCATGTCACTGTAGCGATAGTCATGGGGTGTGCGGACGGGCTTTTCGCGCACTTTGGCCTTCGCAATCCAACTCCACAAACTGTCCTTCATCGCCTTGGAAGCAAAGAGCCCATCCGCTACGGGGAAGGGGTAATCGGGAGACGCTTCGGTCCGATAATAAAAAGCGTGTGCCGTGTCTTTGACGGTCTCGGCCCAAAACGGAAGAAAAGGCCAAAGCCCCGCCTGGTGTGTGAGGATGTCTTTGATCGTATAATCTTTTTTGTTCGTGTTTTTTAGCTCGGGCAAATAGTGGGACGCTTTTTTGTACACATCAATGAGCCCACGGTCATACAGAAACATCACGGCCTGCAAGGTGGCCGCTACTTTGGTAATAGAGGCTAGGTCGTATACTGTTTCATCGCTTACGCGAATGTGTTTTTCATAGGTGAGCCAACCATACGATTTCTCAAAAACCACCTTTCCTTTGTGGGCCACCAGCACGTGGCAGCCGGGCGTGGCACCGATGGCGATGGCCTCTTCGGCAATGGCGTCAATGCGTGCCAGCGTATCGCTGCTCATGCCGGTGGCTTCGGGCAACGCAAAGCCTAACCGTTGCACGGGCTCCGTAGCGATGGAGAGGCCCACGGGCAACCGATCCGTGCGTACGGGCAATTCGCCTTTGGCTGGCAGCGCGCCAAACAGAATTTGCGCCATGGCCTGGGCGGTACCCTCGTTGGCTTGGTAGCCCGCCAGCAGCGTATGGTCGGGCAGCAGTTGGTCCAGCAAAAAGGGATTGCTGAAGTGACAGATGTACACGGTGCGGTATCGTTTGGCCAGGCCCGCAAGAATGGCGGCAGCCGATTTTTCAACCGAGGGGTAGATGCTGACGATCACCACGGCATCTTCCGTGGCCGCGGGCCAGCCCAGGGTATCGGTCGGTTTCCGAAGGTGGTAGGTTTGCAGCGGAACATATTTTTTTATGTAGCGCTCCAGCGGCTCGGCCTCTTCGGGCGAACCAAGGGCCATGGAAAAAAACGTGCGGCCTTCCAAGAGGCCGATGGGCAGGTCGTGCGTTTGGTTGACCACCGTCACGGCCTGCTCCAATACCGCTTCGGCCAAGCGTGCCGCGGGGCGTGCGGCCGACAGTGCGCGTGCGGCTGCGCGGTCCACCATCCGCGATTGCGAAAGTCCGGCTTCGTACTTGGCGGCCAGTATTTTTTTTACCGACACGGCTACCTGATCGCGCAGCTTTTTGTTTCGCTTCACTGCGGTGCTCAGTTTTTTCACGACCAGCGCTGGGTCGCCCGGGTTTATCAGCACATCGTGGCCGGCCTCCAGTGCCAACAAGGCCGCTTCGCCCGGCCGCACTTTGGCCGTGAGCTTCGCCACCGTGGGGATGTCGGCAAATGTGAGCCCTTTAAAACCCAGTTTTTGTTTGAGGAACGTGTTCACAACCAAAGTGGACACAGGCGCGGGAATCACTTTCTTTTTCTCCACCGTGTTGAAATGCAAGTAGGAGGTGAGCACGCCCCCCACGTTATTGCGTATCAGCTCCACATAGGGATAAAACCCAAGCGTATCGAGCAGAGCCGTGTTGATTTGCAGGGCGGTGTCCACCGATGACGACTCAAAGTCCTGATAGGCGTGGGTAGCCACCGCCATCACGCCCCCCTGCTGTAAGCCGTTGGCGTAGGCCACGGCCTTGCGGGCCACGCGCAACTTGTCATTGGAGAAGTAGGACAGAAACCCGGGCCCGGTGGGCATGTCCACATCGGCCTGGGGTGCGAACGTAAGGTGTACACCCAGTTGGCGCAGGAGTCGCGCGTTCTCAAACCCCACGGCCTGCACCAGGCTGTCATTTTTTAATGCCCCCAACACCAGCGGGGGCGGCAGTTGGATCAGACTATCCAACGTCTGCCCGGGTCCGTATTCGGCATTCATGGCCACCAGCAGCGGCACGGGCGTAAGAGTCTGGAGAAAATTCACCGTGTTGACGTGACGAACAGGCGTGCCGGCCGTTATCCAGATACCTCCAGGATGCAGTGTTAGCAATTGCCGCTGAAACTGTAGCAGCGCATCGGGCGTGGCGGGTGTTGGGGCGCGGAGCAGAAGCAGTTGCGCCACTTGTTCGCGCAGGGTGAGCGTCCGGAAAACGCTGTCGACCCATGCGGTTTTTTCCGGCTGTGCAACAGCCCCGGTGGCGAGCAGGGCGATAAAGACAAGGAGACAAACTTTTTTCACACGGTGGCCGTTGGGTTTTTATACCTTGCAAGGTAGTTGAGCATGTAAAAGTACGAACAGAACAGGAGTTGGATAAACAAACGTGATTGTGTCGCCATGAAGAAGAAGCCTTTTTTGTCGTTGTTCACCAAAACGCCCTCGCACCAGCGGTTTCAATACCAGCCCCGGTACTATGATCCGAAAAAAGAAGAGTTGGATGAACGGGTGAAGCGCATCAAACAACAACTGGCGCAGGAGCGTGGCGAGGCGGTGGTCGAAGAAAACGACACAGCCGATTACCGGTCGCGCATTGCGGGCTCCATGCAGGCCGCGCGCAAACGCAGCGCCTCTAAAGATGGAGGTGTGGTCATTGTGCGGCTGGCCATCTTGCTTTTCCTGGCCCTGATCATTATGGCCTACCTGACGTGGGGCAACAGTGCGCTGTATCTGTTGATCGGTTTTGTGCCGTTGTACCTGTGGATGCGGTTCCGAAGCTAACCGTTTCCTTTCCCTAAAAACTGTCACCCGTCCCATACCTGAACCGCATCCGTTCAGACATCGTATCTTTGCCGCACGTTATCCGAATGGCCGACATCATCCAGCTTTTGCCCGACTCCATCGCCAACCAAATTGCCGCGGGCGAAGTGGTGCAGCGGCCTGCCTCGGCCGTAAAAGAATTGATGGAAAACGCCATCGATGCCAAGGCCACCCATGTCCAATTGATCGTCAAAGACGCGGGCAAATCACTCATTCAGGTTATTGACAACGGCACGGGCATGAGTGCTACCGATGCGCGCATGAGCTTGGAGCGCCATGCCACTTCCAAAATCCGCAAAGCCGAGGACTTGTTTACGCTGCGCAGCATGGGCTTCCGGGGCGAGGCACTGGCGTCCATCGCGGCCGTGGCTCAACTGGAGATCAAAACCCGCTTGGCCACGGAGGAGTTGGGCACGAGCATCGTGGTGGAGGCCTCGGAGGTCAAGGGGCAGCAACCCGTGGCGTGCGAACCGGGAACCCGCATCACGGTTCGGAATCTGTTTTACAACATCCCCGCCCGGAGAAATTTCTTGAAGTCAAACCCGGTGGAGCTCAAACACATCATTGACGAGTTTCAGCGGCTGGCGCTGGCCCACCCCCCGGTGGCGTTTATGATGGCGCATGGCGATGAAGTGCTCTTTGACGTGGCGCCCGCCAAACTGGGACAGCGGATTGTGAGCTTGTTTGGCAAATCGTATCAACAGCAATTGGCAGCGGTATCCGAAGAAACCGGCTGGCTGCGCATACATGGATACATCGGTCGGCCTGAAGCCGCCAAAAAAACGCGGGGCGAGCAATTTCTGTTTGTCAATCAGCGGTTTATCCGCAGCAACTACCTGCACCATGCGGTGATGACGGCTTTTGAAGGGCTGCTGCCTCCGGGTAGTTTTCCGTTTTATGTGCTGTTTTTTGACATCGACCCCAAGCGCATTGACGTAAACGTGCACCCCACCAAAACCGAAATCAAATTTGACGATGAGCGGGCGGTCTATGCCGTCATGCTCTCGGCCGTACGGCAGGCGTTGGGCAAGCACAACCTCGCCCCGGTGATCGACTTTTCGGATGATGTGAACTTGGCCGCCAAGTTGGGGCAACAGACGGTGGACACAGGTGCCTATTTTGATGAACGCTTTGGCACGCTTTCGCAAGGAAAGCAACCAGTCCTGACACAGCCCTGGGAACGGCTTTTTCAAAACACCGCTCCCTCCACGTCCGGGCCCGAGGACACCCGCGAGCAAGCCGTGCTGCGGGAGAGTAAGGTAAATCGGACCGCGGAAACCGCTACCCCGGTCAGCGAGGGTGTTCTCCAACTTCACGGGCGGTACATTGTATGCGCGGTGAAAAGCGGGTTGGTGGTCATTGACCAACAGCGGGCGCACGAGCGGGTGCTGTACGAAAAGTATATGCAGCAATTCAAGGGTACGCCCGGGGCCAGCCAGCAGAGTTTGTTTCCGCAAACGCTCACACTGGGCGCTGCCGATTTCGCGCTGTTGATGGAGATGCAGCAGGAACTGGAGCAAATGGGGTTTCAATTGGAAGGGTTTGGCAAAAACACGGTGCTGGTACGCGGGCTACCGGCCGGGGCAGCCGTGGGCGAGAGGGCCTTGGTGGAGGGCTTATTGGAGCAATTCAAAATGAACCAGGCCGAGTGGCAAATACCCCTGCGCGAGAACCTGGCGCGGGCATTGGCCAAGCGCATGAGCATCAAGGCGGGGCAGCCGCTGCAAGCTGAGGAGATGAAGGCATTGGTGGCCAGCCTGTGGAGCAGTAGCAACCCGAACTTTTCGCCCGATGGCACCCCAACATTTTTTACTTTTGATACGTCTAAGATAGAGAGCTATTTTAGATAGAACCAAGCAACTATGTTTTTTCGATTAACCCCCACCGTCCGCAATCTAGTCTTCATTAATGTTGCTATCTTTTTGGTCAGCGCAATTTTCAGCCGCTTTCTTATTACCGAGAGAATGGCTCTATGGAAGCCGGCAACAGAGCTATTTCAACCCTACCAGTTGTTTTCGTACATGTTTGCTCATGGTGGCTTTGCTCATATTTTCTTCAATATGATGAGTCTCTCTATTCTGGGGCCTTATTTGGAGTCAGTTTGGGGGCATAAGCGATTTCTCACCTTTTATATCATTACAGGTATCGGAGCGGCTATCATTTACCTACTACTTGAAAACTTTTTGAGTTTGGGTGGTGGCGGCTGGATGGTGGGCGCCTCGGGGGCCATTTACGGACTATCGATGGCTTTTGGTCTGTTATACCCTGAAGTGGAGTTGTATTTTTACTTTTTTCCGATCAAGGCAAAATATTTTGTTTTTGTATCTGGTTTTTTAGCGTATGTCATGGACCCAAGCGGGCAGATAGCTCATTTTGCCCATTTGGGAGGTGCTATAGTTGGGTTTGTTCTTATCAAATTTGGAAGATTCTAGAGTATGATTGACGAATTCAAGAACGTTTTTCAAAGGCACAACAATGCCCACATACAGTTGATTGTTATCAACACTATTTTTTTTGTTGTGATGGCTGTTCTAAACGTAGTGGCCAGTTTGTCAAAAAATGATGATATATTTTATTCGATAGTTAGACAAATCGCACTTTCCCCCAGCTTTTCGGTTTTTATTCAGAAACCATGGACAATCATCACCCATGCGTTCATTCATAATTTCACCGATATTTTTCATCTGTTTTTTAACATGTTGATTTTCTATTGGGTTGCAAAAATTTTTATCGAGTACTTAGGGAGCGACAAGCTTTTGGAGGTTTATATTTTAGGTGTTTTGGCAGGCGCGTTGCTATTGCTAATTACACATAACACGATCCCGTATTATATCGAACGAAATGGCGGGTTGGCGCTTGGCGCCTCTGCCGCTGTAAATGCATTGCTCGTTGCCACCGCCACGCTACTACCTGACTATACAATTTTTCTTCTCTTAATTGGCCCAGTACGCCTCAAGTATGTCGCACTTTTTTACGTCATTGCTTCTTTTGCGGCTTCTGTCGGGGGTAATCCCGGAGGGAATGTGGCCCATTTGGGGGGCGCTTTGATGGGGTATGTTTATGTTAAGCAACTTCAGGTGGGTGTAAATTGGGGTGGTTGGATCACCTTGACTCTCGACTGGTTTAAAGGGTTGTTCACACCCTCAACTAAGGTTAAAGTTAGTTACCGGAAAGCGGGCAGTGAAAAATCCACATCGAGACCCAAATCGTCAACGCAGTTCACCAAAACTTCACAGCAGGAGATTGACTCAATACTTGACAAAATATCTGAAAAGGGATATGAGAGTTTGACTAAGGAGGAAAAAGAAAAGTTGTTCAATGCCAGCAAAAAATAGTTTCATCTATTTATAGTGAGAAAATTAGACAGCCACTGATAAGCAATTGTTCCGTAGATAAAAATTGTCCAAAGAAGGGTAGAGGTGTTTGACTCGATCAGAAAGAGCCCCATTAATCCTATCAAAGCTAACGCCACGGTATAACTTAGGAGAATTAGCCTCGCGCGCTCTTTTGTCGGACGTAACATTGAGCCTAGTGGCAACATTAAAAAAACAAAATAAATAGCACTCAGTAAAAATATATCACTTTTTGACGCCCAGAATAGGGCAAGCGAGAGTATAGCCAACAACAATGAAAGTCCTACAAAGTTCGATGAAACAACTTCGTTTTTGGTGAGAGCGTAACGACCATAAATATTCAGTCGTAAGAATAGATTTGAAAGGGGCGTGATCAACCAAGTCGAAAATGCGAATGCGAGATACAGATAAATGATTGGGGTTATTAGTAATTTCAAAATAGGGTCTAGACGTGCGATACCTTGGAGTATCTTGACGCCAAAGTACATTCCCAGTAGAAGTACCCACTGTGAGCCTGCTTTCAAGTTGTTTACCCAAAATGCGTATTTGAGAAAGATACGGTAGAACCAGTATCGTGCCTTAAGAGCCTCTACAAGCCCGGCCTTTGCGTTCTGATTTTCTGGGTTTAGTTGGAGTGATGCCCTGAAAGATTCGAGGGCTTCGTGGACGTTCCCTTGCTCAAGTTTGCCCCAGCCTATGTTTGCGTGAGTTGCATCATTTTCCGGATCTTTGTAAAGCGATTCCCTAATAGTTTCAAATGCTTCACCTTTTCTATTCAACTTCAGAAGGGCTGTGGAACGGGCATTCAAATTCACCAGACTCTCACCATCGATGGACAGGCCTTTATTGGCGCTGAGCAGCGCATTTTCCCACTCTTTTTTACCAATGAGGATCATTGCCTGCAAACCAAAGTAGTCTGCTTGATTGGGATTGTATGCAATGGCATTGGCAACAAACCTATACGCGCTTTTCAAGTCTTCGTTTCTAAAATGAATTAAGCTAGCCAAATAGAGGTAATAATCGTTATCAGGCCGAATGCCAATGGCTTGGTGGATCAGTTTAAGAGCCTCGCTGTTGTTATGTAATTCACTTTTGCAGATAGCCAGCATGCTAATCGCTTCTGGGTTAATCGGGTCCGTTATCAGGACATCCATTATTGCTTTTTCCGCTTCTGCAAACCGCTTAAGACTCATCAACTGAGAAGCCCGCTGCAATAGACTATCAACCATTATTTTTTTAGTTTTAGATATTCTAGGATATCGTCATAAAGACCAGATTCATTTGAATAAAGCGCATAATTTCGTGCGGTATTAAACCATTCCTTTGTACTTGGCTTAACGGCTTTGGCTGCTCGAAGGAGATCTGTCATCTGAATTAACTCAGGATTGCCCTTGGCGAAAGCAACTCTCAGTTTGTCTTCAACGGCTCTGTCGATCATCGATTGAATATCCGCACCGGAAAACTCAGCTGTTTGTTTTGCCAGTGTGCCAAGGTCTAGCGGCCCAACGGGCTTTCCACGGAGTAATATCTCAAGGATTTGTTTTCGGCTTTCCAAATCCGGTGGTTGCACAAAAATTATTCGATCAAAACGGCCCGGTCTACGAAAGGCACTGTCCAAATGCCAGGGAGCGTTGGTGGCTCCTAAAATCAAGACCCCTTCGTTTGAGCCAGAAAGACCATCCAGTTCTGTGAGGAATTGGTTGATCAGCATCTTTGATGCACTTTGACGCATATCGCTACGACTGGCCCCGAGCGCATCGATTTCATCAAAAAACATCACGCATGGGGATTGTCTTCGCGCAAGTTCAAAAAGCTCATGGAGTTTTCGTTCGCTACTACCTAACCACATTTCGAGAACATCATGTATTCCGATCGAAACTAAGCCGGCTTTAATTTGGCCTGCAGTAGCTCTCGCCAAGTGTGTTTTACCGCATCCGGGAGGACCATAAAGTAATATTCCACCCCCAATTTTTTTCCCGTACGCCCGATATAAATCAGGATATTGAAGAGGTTGTATAATCTTAATATTGATCTCCTCTTTGACGCGCATCATTCCGCCAACGTCATCAAAATTGACTTTTGGTCTGTCAATTTCTCCAAAAGAATCTTCGATGCTGTTGATGGCTGAATCCATCGTTGTTGGGGATGCTTGAAAGGGCTGCCGCAGGGAGTCAAGCTCCTCGTCTTTATAGTTTGGATTGGTTTGCAAGACGAGCTTATATATTTCAATCGCTTTTGCCGGTTCGTTATTCCGGTTTAATGCTTTAGCCAGGAGCAATTTCAAATTAACGTCAAGAGCGTCCAGTCCTAAATCTTCGAGGATAACTATTGTGGTAGAATATCTTGCTAATTCAAAACTACATTGCGCCAAGCCAATCTTGGCCTTCCCGTTATGGGGGTCCGTATCCAATACTATCCGAAAGTTTTTCTCTGACTCAATGAATTGACCATCAGCGAAGTAGGCTTCTGCCAAGAGCAAACGCAAAGGGATGTTTTCTGGTGAATGATTCAGGGCTTCAAACAGGGAGGCAATCACAAAGCTGAATTTTGGTTTAACTCTTATTCGCCAACTGCCCGCAAGCTGCATCAATGTCTTTGCCGCGGCTTTTGCGGATGCGCGTGGTAATGCCGTGGCTCTCCAATAGCTCCTGGTACATGCGCAGGGCTTCATCGCTGGCTTGTTGAAACGCCCCATCATCAATCGGGTTATACTCGATCAGGTTCACCTTGCAGGGCACGTGTTGGCAATACTTCAATAAGGCTTCGGCATGCGCGCGTGTGTCGTTGATGTCTTTCCACACCACATACTCGTATGTTACTTTGCGCTTGCGTTTGGCATACCAATATTTTAGCGCTTCGGCCAGTTCCTCGAGCGTGTTGGTTTCATTGATGGGCATGATGGCCGACCGCGTTTCGTTGATGGCATCGTGCAGCGACACGGCCAGGTTGAACTTTACTTCGTCATCGGCCATTTTTTTGATCATTTTGGCAATGCCCACGGTGGAGACCGTGATGCGCTTGGGTGCCATGTTGAGCCCCTTGGGCGAAGTGATTTTATCGATCGCCTCAATCACGTTGGCGTAATTCAGCAACGGCTCGCCCATGCCCATAAACACGATGTTGGTCAGGGGCCGCCCAAAAAACAGTTCGCTTTGTTGCTGGATGGCCACCACCTGGTCATAGATTTCATCGGCATTGAGGTTGCGCATGCGTTTTAGCCGGGCGGTGGCGCAAAATTTACAATCGAGGCTACAGCCCACTTGCGAAGACACGCAGGCCGTGATGCGTTTTTCCTTGGGGATCAGCACCGATTCCACAATGAGGCCATCGTGCAGCTTCACGGCATTTTTGATCGTGCCGTCCACGCTGCGCTGCATCTGGTCTACCCGGATGTGGTTGATGACAAAATGTGCTTTGAGCAGCTCGCGCGTGGGCAGCGAAAGGTTGGTCATTTGGTCAAAGTCTTTGGCCGACTTTTTCCAGAGCCACTCATATACCTGTTGGGCGCGAAAGGGCTTGTCGCCCTGCTCCACAAAGAAGGTTTTGAGGTCTTCGAGCGAGAGTTTTCGGATGTCGCGCTGGGTGGCGGTGGAAACCATGGCGCAAAGGTAGGGAAGTTCAATCAATCCATTTACGCTGGGGACAACAGGTTAATCAACCAACTGAGTTCTTTGTTGCTCAAGGTTGCCTGCTCCGACTTGTCGTAAATATCCAGAAGAAAAACACGCCTTTTCGTATAACGAACATAGGTTATCAACCGGGCACCGCCACTTTTCCCTCGCCCCTTGCTGGTAATGCCTACTCGCACTTTAAAGCAGTCTTTTGAAATCGGGGTGCCCAAAAAAGGTTTACTGGCGAGTTGCTCCACAATCGGAAGAAGGTCACTCCGAATGGATCGGTAGCGTTTTGATAGGCGCTTTAGTTTCTTTTCAAAGTTCTCGGTGGCAATCACCTCAAAGCTCATCAAGCAACTGTTTGGCTGTCTTCAATTTTTTTTTGCCTTTTTCGTAAAGGTGAACCTCTCGAAACGCGTCAGACAAGTCGTTCACAAGCTTTCCTTTTTGGGGGTCGTCTATAATCTTGAGTAGTCGAACATAGTCCAACTGTTTAATCAAGTCCAGGAAAAAGGAAGCCTTCCGCTTTTCTCTGATGTCGAGAAGTATTTTCATGTTGGAAACGATAAGTTGACAAAGCTACTTAATCCGTGTCAATTCTTTCACCTCGCAGTCTTTCGCTTCGAGGTGGAAACGCAATACCCCGGCCGACAGCTCTTCGATGATCAGTTTCTGTGTCATCATACCGGATTTTTTATCCAGCAACAACAGCTCGTTTCCATTGAGCCGGTACCGAAACGCACGCATCTTCTCGCCTCGCCTTTTGCCCACGGTAAAGATGGCTTCTTCGCCCGTCCCGTTTTCCTGAAAGCGGATGATGCGGGCAACACCTTCGCGCGAAGCGCCAAAATTGGAAAGCAACTCTTTTTCGGTGTCGCTTTCGGCTTCGCCCACCTGTTCCTGAAAGCAAGTTCTCTCCGAACTGATTTGCCAAGCCCCCGTGAGCGGGGCCGATTGAGCAAGTGCCACGCGGGCCGTCAGCAAGCAGAGTGTCACCGTGAGGATTGTATTTTTCATGGCGGTAGTGTTTTGATTTGATAAATTTAGGCAACCAAGATTATCCTAACAAAAATGAAACCACTTTTTGGCTCTGTGGCCCTTATGCTGTTGCTGTCGGGCTGCCGCCCCACAACCCCCCGCGAGGACTTGCTCGAAACCCTGATGAAAGCCCGCCCCGAGCAGTTTTCCAGGATATTGGCCGAGCGCGACACACTCGAAGTGCAAATCATCTATACACAAATTGACCGCGATGAAAATAACGTGCCTTCGTTTCGCACGTACTCGTTTAACGTTGATTCCAACCGCTACTTCTATCCCGCCTCTACGATCAAATTGCCGATGGTGCTGCTCGCCCTGGAGAAGCTCAACGAAATCAATATTGACGGCCTTGACCGCTTCACGCCCATGTTCCACGACAGCGTGTACGCGGGGCAGCTTTCGGCCCATGCCGACTCCACCTCGGCTTCCGGCCTTCCTTCGATCGACCATTACGCCAAAAAGATTTTGATCGTGAGCGACAACGATGCCAGCAATCGGCTTTATGAATTTGTCGGTCAGCAGCGTGTCAATGAATCCTTGAACAGCCGCGGCTACCGCTGCCGGATGTTGCACCGGCTCGAGCGGCCGCTCACCCCGGATGAAAACCGCCATACGGAAGCGGTGCGCTTTGTGAAAAACAGACAACCCCTCTTTCAGCAGGCCATGCTGGTGAACTCCGATTCGATCCGTCCCGATAAAGTAGTAAAAAAGGGAAAGGGATTTATGCGCAATGCCACGTTGGTCAATGAACCTTTTGATTTCACGTGCAAGAATTTTTATCCCCTCACCACGCAGCAGCGGCTATTGCGTGCCCTGATTTTTCCGGAATCAGTACCGGCCGCACAGCGATTCAACTTGACGGCCGAAGAACGCAGGGCGGTGCTTTCCTATATGTCGCAATTGCCCAAGGAATCCGACTATCCGCCTTATGCCCAAGACACCGCGCTGTACGATGCGTATTGCAAATTTTTTATGTATGGCGAAGACCGACAGCCCATCCCCGAGCACATTCGCATCTTCAACAAAGTTGGCGATGCGTATGGTTTCTTGTTAGACAATGCCTACATCGTGGACTTCAAAAACAACGTGGAGTTTATGCTCACAGCGGTCATCAACACCAATACCGATGGTGTGTACAACGATGGCCAATATGAATACAGCACCGTGGGGTTCCCCTTTTTCAAAAACATCGGGCAAGCGGTTTACGACTATGAGCTCACGCGAAAGCGGACGCACCCGCCCGACTTGTCGGAGTTCAAGCTAACATACAGTAGGTAATGGCCTCACAAAAATTAAGTGTCGCTTCCAGTTTGAAAATCCTGCGCAAACCCTGATTTTTCGCGCCTCAAATTTTCGCTATGCAAAAGACCAACGCCATCGTGCTGACGGCCGGCTTCCTTGACACCAGCAGCGGCAAAACCGCCCATGGGCTCATCCGCGGCACCGACCGCTTTCACATTGTAGGCATTATCGACCCCAAGCACCCGGGCAAAGATGCGGGCGAGGTGCTGGACGGAAAGAAGCGCAACATCCCCGTGTTTGCCACCATGAACGACTTTGCGCAGGCGGGTGGTCAGGCGGACTACTGCATCATTGGCGTGGCCACGAAAGGGGGCATCATCCCCGATTCTCTGCGCACCCTGCTCAAAGAAGCACTCGAGCGTGGCTATCATTTGGTCAACGGCCTACATGATTACGTGAGTGATCACGAGGAGTTGGCCGCGCTGGCGAAGGCCAAGGGGTTACAGATCATAGACGTGCGCAAACCCAAGAAATTCAAAGACCTGCACTTTTGGTCGGGCGAGATACGCCAAGTGAAATGCCCTAAAATTGCGGTGCTGGGTACCGACTGTGCTTTGGGCAAGCGCACAACCACACGGTTTTTGATGGAGGCCATGAGAAGCGCGGGTTATCAAGCGGAGATGATTTATACCGGACAGACCGGCTGGATGCAAGGCGCCAAGTACGGTTTCATCTTTGACTCGACATTGAATGACTTCATTTCGGGCGAGATGGAACATGCCGTGGTGCGCTGCTGGGAGGAAACCAAACCCGACATCATTTTCATTGAAGGCCAATCTTCGCTGCGCAACCCAAGTGGCCCGGCCGGGGCCGAGTGGATCGTGTCGGCAGCGGCCGATGCGGTAGTACTACAGCACAACCCCGCGCGCAAGCAATACAAGGATCTCGAGTTTTATCCTGCCTATCTGCCGGACGTCAAAGACGAGATAGAGCTGATCAAAATATATGGCGCCCCCACGGTGGCATTGACAGTGAACACGGCTAAGATGGCGGAGGCCGATGCGCGCACGTATGCCGCGGCAAAAGAAAAGGAATTGGGCATACCCGCGATTTTACCGCTGGAAGATGGAGTGGAACGGTTGATTCCGATTTTTAAGGAAATGATAGACCGATCAGTGGCGCAAGTTTAGTAGCTTTACTGCATGACTCATCTGGAAGACATAAAAAAACTGCCCTTGGAACAAAGGCTTGAATTGGTTGAAGCTATTTGGGACTCGATAGCGCAAGAAGCCAATGCCTCGAGTTTTGAGTTAACGCCCGAGCAAGAGGCCCAGTTGGCAAACCGTGTAGAAGCCTATGAGAAAGGAGAGAATGCCCTTTCTTACACATGGGCGGAGGCGAAGGCGATGCTCAAACTTAAATGAGACTGCCCGTTCGGCTTACGAGATATGCGGTAGAAGATTTACTGGCCATAGGAGAATGGTATCAATCAAAAAGGCTGGGCTTGATCAGCAATTCATAGACACGTTCGAAATTGCGTTGAACTTTATTTCCGAACATCCGACACTTTATCAAGTACAAGTACGCGGTTTGCGGGCCGTGCTGTTAAGCCGATTTCCCTATCGCGTGTTTTACAAAGTATATTCCGATCATGTTATGATTTTTGGGGTGCTCCACACCAAACGAAGTATAAAAGCGATTACCAGAAGAAAATGAAAATCAAATCCATCCGGTCGTGGACGGCCGACCTGGGCAACAGCAAGCCGTACACCATTGCCTTCAAAACCGTGGACGAAGTGCGAAACGCCTTTGTGCTCATTACGTTGGAAAACGGCACTACGGGCATCGGGGCGGGCAACCCGAGCGAGTACGTGACGGGCGAGAGCTTTGCCCAATGCGAGGCTGCCCTGAACGAAAACAACTTACAGTTTTTGTTGGGGCGAGACATCCGCGAGCTCCAGCAACTCTTGTTTGATGTGTGGAAGCGTTTTCCATCCAACCCTGCTGCCCGGGCTGCGTTAGACATCGCCCTGCACGATGTGTTTACCAAACACCTCGGTGTGCCGTTAGTCAAATTCCTCGGTCAAAAAATCAACTCGCTGCCGACCTCCAACACCATTGGCATCAAGAGCGTGGCCGACACGTTACAGGAAGCCAGAGAATATGGCGAGCGCGGTTTTACCGTACTCAAAGTGAAACTGGGCAAAGACCTGGACGAGGATGTAGAACGATTGACCAAGCTACGCGAGGAGTTTGGCAAAAAATTCATCATCCGTATTGATGCCAACCAAGGCTATACTTCACAGCAGACAGTAGACTTTGTGAAGCGCACGGCCCATTTGAACATCGAGTTGATCGAGCAGCCGCTTCCCGCGAAAGCGGTGGCCGAGCTGAAAAAACTGCCCGAGGAGATTCGCGAGAAAGTTGCTGCGGATGAGTCGCTGTTGACACCAAAGGATGCGCTGGAGTTGGCCATGGCACCCCGGGCGGCCAGCATCTTCAATATCAAATTGATGAAATGCGGAGGGGTGAGCCAAGCCTTAAAGATTGCCGACATCGGGCTTCAGGCCAACATCGACTTGTTCTGGGGCTGCAATGACGAAAGCATCGTCAGCATCACCGCTGCACTCCATGCTGCCTTTGCGTGCCCGCACACAAAGTATATCGACTTGGACGGCAGTCTGGATTTGATGCGGGATGTAGTCAAGGGCGGCTTTATCCTGAAAGACGGAGTGATGACGTGTTCTGAAAAACCCGGACTGGGGGTGGAGTTGATCTAACCGTGCAAATACTGCAGCAGCGACCGTAGGTTGTGAAATACATGGCCCGCCACATACCATTCGTGCGGGCCCACGCGCACTTGGCTACCTTCGCTGGCCGTCACTTCATAACCCTCGCGCTCCAGCGCGTTTTTTGTCCAAAGGAAAACAGGGCCTTCGCCCTGCAAGTGGATTTTCTTAAGCCGGTGGATGACATGCGTGATGCGGCCCGTGCGCAAGTCGAAGCCCTTTAGTTCAAACACCTCGTCAAAGGAACCGTCCAATACCAAATCTTCCGGAAGGCCACGTTTCAAAGTGCGTTGTTGGGTGATGAGCCAAACTTCATCCGCCATTTGCAGTGCCAGGTCCAGTTCGTGCGTGGCCAGCAGCACGGCTTTCCCCGTTTCATGGGCCAGCGCGCGCAAGAGCGTCATGGTTTCTACACGGTTGTTCAAGTCCAAATGGGCCGTGGGTTCATCCAGCAACAGCACGGGTGTGTCTTGTGCAATGGCCCGCGCGATCATGGTCATCTGCAGTTGTCCATCGCTCAGTGATGCCACGGGTTGGTCGGCCAGCGCGCGGATGTGCACGCGATCAATCGCTTCTTCTACTTTGTTTTTGTCTTCGCGGGTCGGTGACAAGTGCCACGGCAGATAGGGATATCGCCCAAAGGCGACCAACTCGCGCGCGGTCATGTGCGTGGCCTGTACGCGGTCTGTTAGTACCACGGCCACGTGTTGCCCATGTTGCGTGGCGGATGTGGCATGCAGGACTTTGCCGGCCAGCGGTTTTTGAAGACCGGCCAGCGTGCGCAGCAAGGTAGACTTGCCAATGCCGTTGGGCCCCATGAAGCAAACGAGCTTGCCAGCATGGAGTTCTATGTTCAGATCGGCCAGCACGGTGCGTGCCGTAGGGCCCGCTCCATAGCCTACGCTTAACCCGTGCGTGGTCAATACCGGGGTGACGTGCGTCATGGCAGTGCGTAGTGAAAATACAACGTGTGGTCGGGGAGAAGGTCGGGGTGGGCGATCTTGACAAGGTCTTTGAGGATGAGATCGGGTCGCAAGTACCCCAACTCCAAAAACTCGCTTCCGCCCTTGGCGCCCATGCGTGCGTTATACGAATACACACGCCCCTGTTGGAAGGCATCGAAAAGCGCATACCGGCCGTCTGCTTTTTTCATTTCGCCCAGCGAGGTGTATGAGGCCACGCCCATCCAAAAGTCTGCGTGTTTGGCGCGGGCAAATACTTCTTCAAACGATAGTTCCAGATAACCTTGGGTCGAATCGGATTGCCACATATACTCACAGCCCGCATCGCGCAGCAAACGGGCCGCATAATTTTGTCCCCCGGGTAAAAACCACCCATCGCCATAGGCAATGCCGCTGAACGCGGTAGGTTTTTCCACGTTGGCCACCAACGCTTGTGTGGTCAAATATTCTTTTTCGATCATGGCGAACACTGAGTCTGCTTGTTTTTCGCGGCCCAGCAACGCACCCATTAGTTTGATCCATTCGGCACGCCCCAGCGGGTGCGTTTCCAGATACTCGGCATTGATCACCACCGGTATGCCCAAGTCGCTGATTTTTTTGAGCTGCCCCAAGTCTTTGGTCATGGTGTAACCCATCACTGCATCGGGCTTCAGGGAAAAGAGTTTTTCCAAGTCCATGCCTTTGTCGATACCGAGATCTACCACTTCGCCCGCCTCAATGCGCTGCCGCATGGCGGGCGAGCTGATGTAGTCGGTGGTCGGAAAACCAACCAATGCTTCGCTGTAACCGAGGTAATCCAACAGCGGTATATGCGTGGTGGAGGTGCACACCAACGAACGGATCGGCACTTCGATGACGGTGGTATGCGCATCCACGGGAGGGCGCGCGGTGCCTCGGGGTACCAACAGATAGTTGTATCCCGCGGTGGCGTGGAGATGGGGGTACGTGATCGTTACACGAGTGGAATTGCCTTGTCGTTGCAAACGAAAGCCCGTGGCATACCGGACGGAGTCATCGGCCGGGCTCAGGTATTGGGTGCGATCGGGCGAGCAGGCCACAAAGCCAAGCCAAAGGTACCCGGAGATGAACGTAGACGATAGAAAAAGGCGACCGCTCATGTTATGCTTTTTTGTCCAGTGAAATGCTTTTCATCAGTTGGCGGGCCGCGGAGGGCGCGCTGATTTTTTTTGATTTCACCAGTTCGCTCATTTGTTGGTGTTGCTGTTTGCGTGAGGCGGATCGATTGATCTCCTCATACATGAGCCGTTGCACGGATTCGGCAAACCACACTTTGGCCTGGTGGTCGCGTTGCTGGTCAAAAAATCCGTTTTGCGTGGTGAGGTTGCGGTACCGCTCGGCTTGTTGCCACACGTCTGCCACGCCCTCGCCCGTGAGGGCCGAAGTAGTGAGCACCGGCACCGGCCACCCGGAGTCGGGTAGGGGAAACAAGTGCAACGCGTGAAGCAAATCTGTTTTGGCTTGCTGGATGCGCGATAGATTGTCGCCATCGGCTTTGGTCAGCACCAACGCATCGGCCATTTCCAGTATTCCCTTTTTGATCCCTTGTAACTCATCTCCCGCACCGGCCAGCATCAGCAAAATAAAAAAGTCTACCATGGTGCGCACGCCCGCCTCCAGTTGGCCGATGCCCACGGTTTCGATGATGATGACTTCGTACCCGGCCGCTTCGCATAGCACAATGGCCTCGCGCGTGCCGTGGGCCACACCGTTGAAGGCTTCGCCTGAAGCACTCGGCCGGATAAAAGCACGCGGATTTTTTGACAGCGTTTCCATACGCGTTTTGTCGCCCAAAATGCTCCCATGCGTACGCTGGCTGCTGGGATCAATGGTGAGCACCGCGATTTTTTTTTCGGCTACCTGGGTCAAGTGCTGTCCCAAAGCCTCGATAAACGTGCTCTTTCCCACCCCTGGTACACCGGTAATTGCCACACGGAAGGCGTGGCCGGAAAAGGGCAAAAGCTCTTCAAGCAAGGCCTCCGCCAAGGCGCGGTCGCTGGCACGCTGGCTTTCCATTAACGTAATGGCGCGGCTCAGCACCGTGGTGTGGCCGGTGCGGATGCCGTCCACATATTCGGTGAGCGTGAGTCGCCCCGGGCCAACGGTCGGATGGGATTGCATGACGCAAATTTCTAAATTTACTGGTTCGGAGGATATTCATATATGCGAAAGAATATATTTCAAGCGGCCGCCATCACCGTGTTTGTGTTTGCCATGATGTGGGTGGTTTCCAAGATTACCGACTTTAAGCTCTTCAATGCTTTTGACCCTGTTTCGCAGGCTTTGTCCGACTTTGAGCTGACGGACTATGCGTTTTCCAACTTGCGCGAAGACCCCTTGGTGGATCAGCGCGTGGTGGTGGTCAACATCGGACAGATGCCGCGGATGGGGATTGCCCAACAAATCAGCATGATCAGCCAGTACAAACCCAAGGCAATCGGGCTCGATGTGTACGTGGGGTGCGAAGGAGGCTTGCGCGACTCCGTCAACTGCCGCCCGCTGTTGGATACGCTGGGCAATTTGATGCTGAGCAACGCCATTCAGGAAGCGGGCAATGTGGTGATTGTTTCCAAGCTGCTGCAAAAAAAGAACACCGTCAAAGCAGGCCTTTACAACGTGTTGGATTCAGTACAATATGCCGATAACATCTTTGCCGATTATGCCTACAACGCATTTGCCAACTTAGTGACCGATGCCGACTATCAAGATGACGTCAAACTGTGCCGTTCGTTTGTGCCCTCGTATGTGATCGATGGCAAAACGCACTATGCCTTTGCCACCCAACTGGCAATGATGTTTGATTCCGTCAAAACCCAAAAGTTTCTGGCGCGTGGCAAAGCAGAAGAACTGATCAACTACCGCGGCAATATTGAAGTGCAGAGCATCAAACTGGATGTCGATCGCCAAAAGAAAACCTCTACCACCAACTACCCCGTCTATTTTTATGCCGTGGATGTGGATCAGTTGGCGCGTGGCGAAGTATTGGGCGATTTGTTCACCAACTCAATTGTGTTGCTCGGCTACCTGGGCGACTTTTTTGGCGACCCCGCCTGGGAAGACAAATACTTTACGCCCCTCAACAAAAAAGTGGCGGGCCGCGCCAACCCCGATATGTTTGGGGTGGTGGTGCATGCCAATATCATCGCCATGATTTTGAGCGAGGATTACGTAGACGAATTGGCGGAATGGCAGAAGTATGCCATTTCCATCGTTTTGTGTTTCTTAACGGTGCTGTTGTTCATTTACATGGATAATCACCATCAGCGCTGGTTTGATGCGGCCTCCGTAGGCGTGCAGATTCTTCAATTGATGCTGATCACCATTTTGATCGTGGAGGTGTATGCCTGGTACAGCTTTAAACTGGATCTGACCATTACGCTGGCCTCCACCGCCCTGGTGGGCCCGTGTTACGATGTGTACAAAAGCTTCCAGAACGAGATCAATTACCGGCTTACCAAACGCAAACGCGCGGCATTAAACCGTCAAAAACAAGAGAACTTGGCATGATTTTTCCTTTACGAACCCCGTTTTTCACTCGCGCATACCCCATGAAAAGAACGTTTCTGCTGCTTTTTTGGTCGATTTTGACACTGCATGTAGCCTTGGCGCAGGATTACACCTTTCGCGTGCTGGCCACCAAGGGTACCAGCCAGGTAAAGACGGGAGGCACCTGGCAGCCCCTGAAAACGGGAGCCAAGCTGCAAACGGCAGATGAACTGAAACTGGATGCCAATGCCTACGTGGCGCTGGTGCATAAAAGTGGCACACCGCTACAATTAAAGGAGCAAGACACGTACAAAGTTGCCGCGCTTGCGTCCAAAATGAGCCCCGGCTCCAGCGTGATGAGCAAATACACCGACTTTATTTTGAGCAGCAACTCCGATGAGGCCCGCAAAAACCGCATGGCCGCCACGGGGGCTGTCACCCGCGGTGGCGACATCAAACTATTCCTGCCCAAAGGAAAGTCGGCCGTGTATTTCGATCCGGCTGTGTTTATCACCTGGGAGACCCAGCCCGATGTGACCGAGTATGTCCTGATCGTAAAAGACCTGGTGGATACCGAGCTTTCGCGGCAAGACGTAAAAGGAAATGCCGTGGTTTTGGATTTAAGTCAGCAGGCATACGCGGGCGCACCGGTAGTGATGGTGGAGGTACACACCAAGGGCACGGGCAAAAAGTCTGAGCCATACGCCATCAAAAAAGTGCCCACGGCAGAATATGAACGCGTAAAAGCATTGCTGGCCGAAATGGGCAGCCGCGCCACCAGCGAAGAGGCGTTGGATCAATACATTCTGGCAGGTTTTTATGAACAGAACAAGCTGGTAATCGATGCCCAAAAGAGTTATTACAACGTACTGAAACAATTGCCCGATGTGCCGGAGTTCAAAGAGGCCTATAAGGATTTTCTATACCGAAACAAACTCAACTAACCGAACCAACTAACTATGAAAAAGAATATTCTGATGATGTTGTTGAGCGTGTGCACGCTGAGCGTGTTTGCGCAAGAGTACGTCTTCAAGGTATTGGCCAACAAAGGGGCCAATGAGGTGAAAACCAGCGAAGGCTGGACGCCCATTAAGACGGGGGCCAGCTTGAAGCAGAGCGATGAATTGAAGATCGTGGACAATGCCTACATGGGCCTGGTGCATTCTACGGGCAAGCCCATCGAACTGAAGCAAGCGGGCAACTATTCCATTGCCCAACTGGCATCGAAAATCACCACGGGCACCAGTGTGATGAACAAGTACACCGACTTTATCCTGAGTTCCAACTCGGAGGAAGGCAAGAAAAACCGGATGGCGGCCACGGGATCCGTCTCGCGCGGATTGGGGATAAAAGTAAACTTGCCAGCCGCCCAGCATGCAGGCGTGTTTAGCGACAACGTGACCTTTGGCTGGGAACCGCGTGGCGAAGCGGGTTATGTGGTCAATATTCTGGATATGGAAGACAATGTGCTGTCGACCCTGGAAACAAAGGAAACCAGAGTGTCCATCAACCTCAACGATCCGAAGTATATCAATCAACCCGCGCTGCTGCTCACCGTTCGCGACAAAAGCGATGTAAAATCGACCTCGGAACGTTATGTGTTGAAGCGGCTGAACACCACCAACCGCGAACGCATCAAAAAAGCATTGGCCACGGAGCTTACCGTCAATGCCGAGTCGGCCGCAGCCCTTGACAAAATGATGCTGGCCCTGTTTTACGAACAAAACGGGTTGTTGATTGACGCTATCTCCGCTTACCAGCAAGCCATCCAATTGGCCCCGGAAGTAGAGGACTATAAAAAGGCATACGAAGAGTTTTTGACTCTGAAAGGCATCAAGAAGGCGGAATAGCCGCTCTTTCCTGCCGGAACGAAAATGAAACAGAAAAACCTCCCACGGGAGGTTTTTCTGTTTTCGCCACTGCGCGCACCGCATTTGCCGGGCAACATTAATCCCCTATTTTTGTCACGCTAACAAAATTGCCCATGAGTGTACTCGTCAACAAAAATTCGCGCATCATTGTACAAGGTTTTACCGGTTCGGAAGGCACCTTCCATGCCGGCCAAATGATTGAATATGGCACCAACGTGGTGGGCGGGGTGACGCCCGGCAAAGGGGGCCAAGTACACTTGGGCAGACCCGTTTTCAACACGGTAAAAGAAGCGGTGGAAAAAACCGGAGCAGACGTATCCATCATCTTTGTGCCGCCTGCTTTTGCGGCCGACTCCATCATGGAGGCAGCCGATGGGGGCATCAAGGTCATCGTGGCCATCACCGAAGGCATCCCCGTCAAGGACATGATGATCGCCAAGCAATACATCAAGAGCCGCCAGGTAACCTTGGTGGGCCCCAACTGCCCGGGCGTCATCACGCCAGGCGAGGCCAAAGTGGGCATTATGCCCGGCTTTGTGTTCAAGAAAGGCCGTATCGGTATTGTGTCAAAATCCGGAACGCTCACCTACGAAGCGGCCGACCAAATCGTGAAGGCAGGCTTGGGCGTGTCAACGGCCATTGGCATCGGGGGCGACCCCATCATCGGCACGCCCACCAAAGATGCGGTGGAGTTGCTGATGAACGACCCCGAGACGGACGCCATTGTGATGATTGGCGAGATCGGTGGCAATTATGAACCGGTGGCCGCCCGGTGGGTCAAAGAAACGGGCAATAAAAAACCGGTGGTCGGATTTATTGCGGGGCAAACCGCACCGCCCGGCCGCAGGATGGGCCATGCAGGTGCCATCATTGGCGGGGCAGATGATACCGCTGCCGCGAAGATGAAAATCATGCGCGAGTGCGGCATCCACGTGGTGGAGTCACCTGCCTTGATTGGAGAAACCATGGTGCAAGCGTTAAAGAAATAAGCAGCGTTCAATACGATAAAAAAGCCCGCGATCAAAACCGCGGGCTTTTTTGTTGGCTGGTCTGCTCTTTCCGGCTACAGTAGCTCATTGGCCAAGTTGGCCAACTCCGAGCGTTCGCCCTTTTCAAGCGTCACATGAGCATACAGCTCGTGGTCTTTCAACCGGTCGATCAGATAGGAGAGGCCATTGCTTTGCGAGTCGAGGTAGGGGGTGTCAATCTGGTGGATATCGCCCGTGAAAATGATTTTGGTGTTTTCGCCCGCCCGCGTGATAATCGTCTTTACCTCATGGGGCGTCAGGTTCTGTGCCTCGTCCACGATAAAGCAGATGTTGGAAAGGCTCCGCCCGCGGATGTAAGCCAGCGGGGTGATCACCAACTTTTCGTTTTGTACCATCTCGGTGATCTTCGAGTATTCCTTGTCCGATTCGCTGTATTGGTTTTGGATAAATTTCAGGTTGTCCCACAGCGGCTCCATGTAGGGGTTTAGTTTCGATTTGATGTCGCCCGGCAGATAGCCAATGTCTTTGTTGCTCAACGGCACGATGGGGCGTGCCAGGTAGATTTGTTTGTACTCGCGTTTTTGTTCCAGTGCGGCCGCCAGGGCGATCAGCGTTTTGCCCGTGCCCGCCACGCCCTGCATAGACACCAACTTGATCTCGGGCTTTAGCACGGCATGGATGGCGAAGGCTTGCTCGGCATTGCGCGGTTTAATGCCATAGGCCAGTCGCTTCTCCACCTGTTCCACCATGCCATTGGCCGAATTGTAGAAAGCGAGCACGGATTTTTTGCCGCTGCGCAGGATGTAGTAGTGATTTTTCATCGGCTTCTCTTTGCCCAGAACATCGCCCGGTGGGCAGTAGCCTTTTTCGTAAATCAAATTGATCATGTCGGGCGCCACATCGTCAATGACGGTGCGGCCCGTGTGCAGCGAGCTAATGTTTTGAACCTTGCCCGTGGTATAGTCTTCGGCCTGCAAACCGAGGGCCTTGGCTTTCAGTCGCAGGTTGATATCCTTGGAAACGAGGATCACCTTTCGCCCTTTTTCCTCCTTTTGCAAAAGCAAAGCCGCGTTCAGGATGCGGTGGTCGGCCTTGTCTTCGTTAAAGACCTTGTTGGCATCCATGCGGTCCGTGCCGCCCGTATCCATCACCACCTTAAAATTACCCTTTCCCTTGCCGTTGATGGGGTTCCACTGATGGAGCATTTGGTCTTTGGCCAACTTGTCGATGAGGCGGATAAACTCGCGGGCCTCAAAGTTTTTGGTGTCGTTGCCCTTTTTGAAGTTGTCCAGTTCTTCGAGCACGGTAATGGGGATGCCGATGTCGTGCTCGTCAAAATTTAAGATGCTGTTGTGTTCATAGATGATGACAGAGGTGTCAAGTACAAAAATCTTTTTTTCTTTTTTGGCAGATTTGGACATAGACGGGGGGTTAAATGAAAAATCGCGAAGACACGGCTCTCACAATGGCGTAAAAAAACCTTGCAAGTATGAACCGTAGCTTCGCGACATTCGTAACGTATCGGAAACTTACGAAGGGAAAATGGGAAAAAGCAAATCCGGGAGGTAATCTTTTCGTGGTGAAATCGTGTGTCGCCCGCCTGCGCCCTCGCTACCGCCTGGAGTACAAATCGCCTTTTTCGGTCGGGGTGATTTTGAGCACATCGCCCAGCACCAGCAAAACAAGTTTGCGCGCAGCCTGAAACCGGTTTAGTCGCGTCAGTTGCCGAAAGCCGGGCAGCGTGATGGTGCCGTGGGTTTCCAGGTATTGCATCAGGGCTTTTTCATGTTCGCCAAACGAGAAGCGGATGTCTTTGCCTTGGCGCGTTCTGCGGATGATCTCGCACATTTCGGCACTGGCTTGCACGCTCATGTCCTTGTGGCGCACATAGCTTTCGAGGGGCCCTTCACCGGGTTTGAAGTAATGCGGGCGCTTGGGGCTGACGGGCACATCCAGCCTGACCACAAACCGATCGGCAGCCACGGCCACGGTGGTCTCGGTGAAGGGAAACAGCGGGCGCGCATGCTGCTTCACGGCTTCCGCGATGACGTGCAACTCTTCGCGGGGGTATTTGACACCCGGCAGCGAGCCGTTGTCATCCACGCCTACCAGCAGCGCACCTCCCTCGGTATTGGCAAAGGCGATCATCTCGCGCACGATCTTATCCGGATGGGAAGCCTTTCGTTTGAACTCCAGGTGCAGGCCTTCACCCTGGGCGACCAACTGAGTCAGCAAAACAAGTGCCTCCGAACGCATGGCTCAAGCTACAAATTTTGGAGACGGAACCGCCTAAGGGCAGGGTCAAACAAAACCCGGCAGAACGAAAGGGCGATGGTCCGTTTACTGGAAGTATTCTTTCATCCGCTCGAAAAAGCCTTTTTCGTTTTCATCGGGATGAGGTTGAAAGTTGGGGCTGTTGCGCAGCGACTCCAGTTTGGCTTTTTCGTCCGAGCTGAGTTTTCGGGGCGTCCACACGTTAATGTAGATTAATTGATCGCCCGTGCCATAGCCGTTTACATCGCGTAAGCCCTTGCCGCGCAAGCGCAGGATTTTGCCGCTTTGTGTGCCGGGCTCTATTTTCACGCGCACCTTGCCCCCGATGGACGGCACTTCTACCTGTGTGCCGATGGCCGCATCCACGAAGCTGATGTGGAGGTCATAGATGAGGTGGTTGCCCTCGCGCTTCAACTGCTTGTCTTCTTGCTCCTCAATCAGGATCAACAGATCACCGGGCACACCGCCCCCCGGGGCATCGTTGCCCTTGCCCGACATGGCCAATTGCATGCCATCGCTCACACCGGCCGGTATCTTCACGGTGATCATGTCCTCTTTGCTCACCAGACCGGAGCTATCTACGCCCGGAGGACGCTTGTCCAAAATCTGGCCCGAACCCCCGCACGTAGGGCACGTGGTGGTGCTCACCATCTGACCCAGCATGGTGTTCACTACTTTGCGCACCTGACCTTGGCCACCGCACGTCTGGCATGTTTTGTAACTCACACCTTCGGCTTGCACCAGCCGGTTCACTTTTATTTTCTTTTCTACGCCATTGGCGATTTCGTCCAGCGTGAGTTTGAGTTTGATGCGCAGATTAGACCCTTTGCGCTGGCGCGAGCGGCCACCTCCGCCTCCACCAAAAAAACTGTCGAAGGGGCTGCCGCCACCAAAGATATCCCCAAACTGGCTGAAGATATCATCCATGTTCATGCTGCCGCCCCCGAAGCCACCCTGGCCCGGGCGGACGTGGCCGAAGCGGTCATACTGCGCTTTTTTCTCGGAGTTACTCAGCACTTCATAGGCCTCGGCCGCTTCTTTGAATTTTTCCTCGGCCTCTTTGTTGCCAGGGTTTTTGTCCGGATGGTATTGGATGGCCACCTTGCGGTAAGCCTTTTTTATTTCTTCCGCGGAAGCGTTTTTGCCAACGCCCAATACTTCGTAGTAATCTCTCTTTGCCATGTGCGCATCAAATGAAATAAGAAAATAAACGGCTATGCGCCTACCACTACCTTGGCGAAGCGGATCACCTTATCGTGGAGGAAATATCCCGGCTCTACCACATCCACGATTTTGCCTTTTAGCGATTCTTCCGGTGCGGGTATTTGCGTGATGGCCTCGTGCAGATCGGGATTGAACGCTGATGCGCGTGTATCGCCCATGGCCTTTACGCCATTTTGCTCCAGCACCTTCTTTAATTTTTGTTGAATCAGGAAAAACCCTTCCGATTCTTTGTCGCCCTTTTCGCGAAATACTTTCTCGGCCCGGTCCATGTCGTCCGCCACGGTCAAAAAGTCCTTCAGCAATTTTTCATTGGCGGTTTGGATCAGCTCCAACCGCTCTTTGGCGGAGCGCCTGCGGTAGTTGTCGAACTCGGCATAGAGCCTCACATACTTGTCTTTGGCCTCTGCCAATTCGTCCTGAAGCTTTTTGAGGGCTTCGGCCGGTACCATTTCGGCCTCGTTGGCCTCGACTTTCTCGGGGGCTGATTGATTAATTTCCGCGTTTTCTGCCTTGTTTTCAACGGTTTGTTCCGTAGGTACCTGATTTTCCATGCCTTCGCTTATTTGTGCGCTGCAAAGACACAACAATTTTGCCAAACACGGAAAAATGCCAGATTGACAAGCGAGCTGCTAAAAACGGCTTTTGCGCCACAGGTCGATGGTAGAGTACCAATCCTCCGCAAAGCGGTTGTCGCGCAGCAGCACAAAGTTGTCGGCATCGTACACGCTGCCCACCTTGACAAACGTGTAGCGCGTGCTGCTGGCCCGGTAGTACCAAACTTCGTTGCCCCCATTGCGGCTCACTTCATCGGGGGGGCCAAAAATCAGGTAGACCATGCCGCGGTCGGTTTTCCACCCTTCTTTGTACGAAGTAAAAAAGACATTGGCCAACTCCACCCTGCGGAAGTAATTGCGCATAAAGATTTTGGCCCGCTCTTTGTCGCGCGTAAAATCCAACACCACCTTATCAAACTTGGCTTTGTCTTCCCCCGCGGTCTCAATTTGGTTGTACTCTTCGGTGGTGGTCACGTAAATCATCGGCTCTTTGAGCGTTTGGATGGTGGTGTACTTCGGGTATGATCTGTTTTTTACCACATAGCTGAACCCCATGGAGGCGGTCGTGTCGGTTTGAAATAAGTAAAGTCCTTCTTGAAACGGTTTAAAGGAAGCGCCCGGTTGCAAAAAGAAGAGTGAATCGTAAAACAGAAATTGATCGGATTTGCCCTGTTCGGTGAAGGGCGGGTACGCGGGCTTGAAGGCGTTTTGATAATAGGAGACGGCCATTGGCTTGTTCATCTCGTTCTTGAGCGTGTAGGTTTTTCCCACCGTCAGGAAGCGGTCGCTGACCCACGTGCCGTTTTCATCCTCCAACCAACCATCCACCGGATAATTGGCTTCAATGGGATAAAAGAAAGTCCAATTCTTTTGGGTGGTTTTGTTTTTAAAGCGCACCACCAACAGCCACGGTTTTTCGGGCCGGTCAAAAACGAGTGAGGTGTGGCGCGTATCGCCTTGGGTTATCCACTGTGCCGAATCAAACGGAAGGGGTATTCCCTGGCGCTGCGTGTAGGAGTCTCTGCGTTCGGCCGATACTTCGTAGTCCCGGATCGAGTGGGCGGCTCCGGTGTTGGTCCATTTGATCAAAACGCGCAGTTGGGTTTCGTCCCGCACCACGCGGCCCTGTGCCTGAAAGGTGCTTTGCGGGTCGTACCAATCGTTGAAGTTGAGGCCCGTGAGGGGCTGTGCCCAGCCTGATGCCGCCACGGTCAAAGAAAACAAAAAAACAACTGCTCGCATACGGTTCACAATCTTACGATAGAAACGCACAAACCGCGCATTTTGATATGAAAAAAACGCGGTCGAAAGGGGTGTTGCTCACCCGCACGCCCATGGGCGGCATAACTACCTGTAGAAACTGTATTTTTGCCCGCGCTATGGCTTCCGTTTATACCACCGAAATCACGTCCGACCAACTGCCGTCCGACAATCCCATACACCAACGTTTGCTGATGCCCTATGTGTGGGCGGCCGATGTGGTAAACGGGCACCTGCTGGAGGTGGGGTGTGGCGAAGGACGCGGCATTGGGTGGCTGATGCCCCGCGTGGTTAGTTACAGCGCCATCGACAAGATTGAACGTGCCATTCAGCAACTTCGAAACAAGTATCCGCAAGGCAGCTTTGTCAGCGGCAACATTCCTCCGCTCGCGGCCTATGCCGATCAATCGTTTGACTGTGTGGTGAGCTTTCAGGTGATCGAGCACATTCAGGACGATGGACTCTTTTTGAAAGAGATCAACCGCGTATTGAAACCGGGGGGCAAGGCCTACCTCACTACACCCAACCGGCCCATGTCGCTTTCGCGCAACCCTTGGCACATTCGCGAGTACACGGCAACCGAGCTGGCGCAATTGGCTCAACGGTTTTTTGCGCACGTAGAAATGAAGGGTATTGCCGGCAACGAAAAAGTGATGCACTACCACGAGCGCAACCGGCAGTCAGTGGCGCGGCTTATGCGCTGGGACGTGCTCAACCTCCAATATCGCCTGCCCGCCTGGATGCTGCGCGGGCCGTATGAGTTTATGAACCGACTCAACCGCAACCGGCTAAAAGATCAGGCAGACGAACTGGTGATGAGCATTTCGCACACCGATTACCATGTAACCGACCAGGCCCATTCGGCCCTGGATCTTTTTTTGATCGCTCAGCGCGGAATGTAATCGGCAAGTTAAAAATGCCCGGAGGGTCACATGTCCCTGCGCGGTACCATGCCTCCAATCTGCAGGCTTTCAATATGGCGATTGTAGGCGTCTTCAAATCGTTGGGCCAACTCCGTTTCGCCATTTTCGTACAGAATGCTTTGCAAGGCACTGAGCACATACATGTTCGAGCGCAAGTCGTTGCTGAACCCTCCTTCTTGCGCGATGAGGTACGCCAACATTTCGTCTGCCCTGCGGCCTACGGTGTTGGCCATGTCAATCGCTTGCTCTTTCTGCCCCAGTTGGAAAAGCAGGTCGATGGTGGTGGGTGCCGTCTGATCAAAGAAGACCACCTTGTCCGGCATTTTGCTCAGCGAAAACTGCATCACCTCATTGGCTTTTTCCATTTTGTTTTCATCAATCAGGGCCTGCACCACGGCATTGAAAGAGGCGCGGTGGTTGAGCACAAAGCCGCGGTAGTCTTCGTTGAAGTATAACTTTTCATTGTCCAGGCCGCTGTAGCGGAACTTGCCCGTCATGTTGTTCACGGCCACCTCGGTGTTTACCAGGTACTCGCGGTCTTGCCGGTTATTGCGCACGGGCAAGATGCGGTAGGCATTGCCTTCTTGCACGGCATACGGTGCCAAATCAAAATTCACCTGGTCGAGCGAAGTGGGGTTGAAGTAAAGGGGGCGCTCCCAATTGTTGGAAACCAAAATATCAAGGATGGCCAAGTCTTTCTTCTCCAATCCTCCGCGCAGCAAACGCAGTTGCATCTGCTCAACCATCAGGCTGTCCATGGCGGGAGGCACGATGCCCTTCGCCCGAACGGCTTCGGTGTCCACGTTGATCGTCAATATTTTGCTGGGCACCACATTGCGGTCACCGTTGCGCAGTTGCTGATAGTCTTTTGAAAGCAATCCGATGTACTCCTTCGCATCGATGGCTTTCAGTTTGTAGTCCATGAAGGGCAGATAGTCGTTGGGCCCGCCCTGTTGGTAGTTTTTGAGCGAAAGCGAGAATGGAAATGCATCGGATTGGTAGGCTTTGCGCGTCATTTGGTCGATGTACCAATCGGTGTTGAAATAACTGAGTACCACCACGCGCACATCGGTGCGTATGCCTTCTACCTCCTGGGCGTACCACAACGGGAAGGTGTCGTTGTCACCACCCGTAAACAAGATGGCGTTGGGGGCACAGGATTCCAAATAGTTGCGGGCGGAGTCGACCGAGAAAAAGCGATCGGACCGATTGTGGTCGTCCCAGCCTTGCTGCGCCATGATAGCGGGGGCGGTGAGGCCGATCAACGTAGCAACCAAGGCAGAGGTTTTGGCACTTTTCAAAAACGATTGGAGCAATTCGGCAAAGCCAATGACGGCCAGGCCGATCCAAAAACAAAAAGCATAGTACGAACCCGCGTAGATGTAGTCGCGCTCGCGGGGCTCGGTCGGGGGCGAGTTGAGGTAGATGACAATGGCCACCCCCAGCATGACAAACAACAGGCCCACGATGGAGAAGCCTTTGGTGTCCTTGACCAATTGAAAAAACATGCCGGCCAGCCCGAGGAAGAAGGGGATCATGTAAAAGTTATTTCGGCCTTTGTTCTGGGCCAGCGTTTCGGGTATGTTTTTGTTGCTGCTCAGCAGGTTCAGTTCGTATGCACCCTGGTCATCGCTCTCGCGACCAGAAAAATTGAACATAAAATAGCGCACGTACATATGGCCGATCTGGTGGCGGAACATAAAGCCCAGGTTTTGCCAAAAGCTGGGTATCTCTCCGTCTTGCAAACCCATGATGCGTTTGTAGGTCTCCTTGTGGTCGGGGTTCCACGCGCGTGGCAACAGGGTTTTGTGCTCGGGCGAGTACACCAGTTCGTACTTCCGGTCGGTGATTTCGTATTTGTCTTTTCCCTTGGTATAAACCGGGTCCGTCAATTTGATATCGATAGGCGAGCCCGCAGTAAAATAGTGGCCCGAAAGAAGCGGACGACTGCCGTATTGCTCGCGCTTCAGGTAGCGGATGAAGCTCATCACATCCTTAGGTGCATTTTCATTGATGGGCGGATCGTAGTTGGAACGGATGACGATGACCGCGTACGATGCATAGCCGATCAAGATAAAAGCGGTAGAGAGCGCGAATGTATTCCAGATGGGGTGGTTGTTTTTATGGGTCCAGAAAATGGCAGCTGCCATACCGGCCATCAGCACCAGCATAAACGCCACTACGCCCGAGCCAAAGCCCATGCCCAGCGTGTTCACAAAAAAGATTTCGAAATGCCCCGCCAGCGTGGGCAACCCCGGGATGATCAGTTCACTGATAAACAACACCAGCGCCCCGCTGACGCCCAACGTGATGATAACGCCCCAAACGGTGGGCTTGTATTTTTTGAAGTAAAAGATCAATGCCAACGCGGGCATGGCCACCAGGTTGAGCAAGTGCACGCCTATGGAAAGGCCCATCATGTAGGCGATGAGAATGATCCACCGATTGGCCTTGGCTTCATCTTCGATCAAATCCCATTTGAGCATGGCCCACACCACAAAGGCGGTGAAGAACGAGGACATGGCATACACTTCCGCCTCCACGGCCGAGAACCAGAACGAATCGGAAAACGTGTAGGCCAAAGCGCCCACGGCACCTGCGCCCATTAATACCCATGTGTTCTTTTCTAAATCCGCCTCGTCTTTAAGGACGATCATTTTCCGGCCGACCAGCGTGATCGACCAAAACAAAAACAGGATGGTAAATGCGCTGGCCAGCACGCTCATAAAATTGATCCAATAGGCAACCTGGCTCACATCGCCCAAAGCCAAAAACGAAAACATCCGGCCCATGAGCATAAACAAGGGTGCACCGGGCGGGTGCGATACTTCCAATTTATAGGATACGGCAATGAACTCGCCACAATCCCAATAGCTTGCGGTTTCCTCCATCGTAAGCCAATAGGTAACCAGCGAAATGGCAAACACCACCCAGCCAGACAGGGTGTTGATTTTCTGATAGTTCATGTGCACGAGTCTATAAAATGAAGGTGCGAAAATAACGAAATAAACGCCAACTGCCGCCCGTTTTGGGAGGGGTGGCCATGCACCCATGAAAACCCTGAATGATTGTCAAATTGTATCTTTCGCCAATGGATGCCATTCCGTTTTTTTCGCAGCAGGCCGTGCACCAACACCTGCGCCCCGCGTTTGCCCGTGCGTGGGATGAGCTGCTGGCCAACGGACAGTTTATTTTGGGTGAACAAGTGGCTGCGTTTGAACATGCCTATGCCGACTACCACGGGGTGTCGTATGCCATCGGTGTTGGCAATGGGTTGGATGCCTTGTATCTGGCGTTGCGGGCGGGCGGCATCGGTGCAGGAGACGAAGTGTTGGTACCCTCGCACACATGCTATGCCACTTGGCTGGCGGTGGTGCGCACGGGGGCCACACCCGTGCCCGTAGAAGTAGATGCCCAATGGACCATCGATCCCCTGCGCCTGGAAGAGAAGGCGACTGCCAGAACACGGGCGGTGGTGCCCGTTCACCTATACGGGCAGCCCTGCCCAATGCTTGTGATCATGACGATAGCCAAAAAATATGGCTGGTGGGTGGTGGAGGACAATGCCCAGGCACAAGGAGCTTCCCTGTACAGCATCCAAACGGGCGCATGGGGCCATGCCAGCGCCACCAGTTTCTATCCGACCAAAAACCTGGGCGCCATGGGTGACGGTGGGGCGGTGACTACCTCCCGGGCCGAGGCATCGGAGTTTGTCAAGCATGCGCGGAATTACGGGGCCCTGCAAAAAGACTGGCACGAAACCGAAGGCATCAACTCACGATTGGACGAGTGGCAGGCCGCGGTGCTATCGATCAAGCTGCGCGAGTTGGATCGGTTGAATGCCGAGAGGCGCGCGTTGGCGGAGGTATACTTCGAACAGTTGGCGGAAGTGGGCGACTTGGTTTTGCCGCCCATGGCTACGCCCACGTCACAACCGGTTTTTCATCTTTTTGTGATACAAAGCGATGAACGCGATGCCTTGCGTGCGCATTTACAAAAGCAAGGCATTGGCACTGCGATTCACTACCCCACGCCTATCCACGTGCAGCCTGCCATGGCCCACCTGGGCATAGAGAAGGGAAGCTTGCCCATAGCCGAACGGTTGGCCGACACCGTGCTGAGCCTGCCGCTCTACCCGGGGCTCACTGTTTCGCAATGCGAGCGAGTGGCCGAAGCAATCCGGGCATTTTACTAAAGGCCATCGCAAATAAGTTGCACGCGCCAGATGCCTTATCAAACACACGGGCCCCGGTTTTCAACCGGGGCCCGTGTGCTATCATTGTTGAAACATGCGTGGCTACATGTTCTTCACCACTTCATTTCCAAATTCCGAGCATTTGAGCAGCGTGGCTCCTTCCATCAACCGGTGAAAATCGTACGTGACTCGCTTTGACGTGATGGATGCATCCAATCCCTTGTAGATCAAATTGGCCACTTCGTTCCAGCCCATGTATTCAAACATCATGGCGCCTGAAAGGATGACAGACCCCGGGTTTACCTTGTCCTGACCCGCATACTTGGGAGCTGTACCGTGTGTAGCTTCGAAAATGGCATGACCCGTTACGTAGTTGATGTTTCCCCCCGGGGCAATGCCAATGCCGCCTACAATGGCCGCGGCCGCATCGGAGATGTAATCGCCATTCAGGTTGGCGGTGGCCACTACGGAGTATTCATCGGGGCGGAGCAAAATTTGCTGTAAAAACGCATCGGCAATGGCGTCTTTGATGATGAGTTTGTGGCCGTTGTTCTCCACCACCTGCCACGGGCCGCCATCCAGGTCCACTGCGCCAAATTCACGCTTGGCCAAGGCATAGCTCCAGTCGCGGAAGCCACCCGAGGTAAACTTCATGATGTTGCCTTTGTGCACGATGGTCACGCTGGGCAGTTTATGGTCTAAGGCGAATTGAATGGCCGCGCGGGTCAGGCGCTCAGTGCCTTCAATGGAGATGGGTTTGATGCCAATACCGGATGTTTCGGGGAAACGTATTTTCTTGTACAACTTGGGGAAGTTCTCCTTCAGCAGCCCCATGAACTTTTTGTTTTCCGCGGTGCCCTGCTGGAATTCGATACCGGCATAGATGTCTTCCGTATTCTCACGAAAGATGACCATGTTGCTTTTTTGCGGTTCGCGCACGGGCGAGGGCACACCTTTGAACCAGCGCACGGGACGCAGGCACACGTACAGGTCAAGCTCTTGGCGCAGGGCCACATTTAATGAGCGGATGCCACCGCCCACAGGGGTGGAGAGCGGCCCTTTGATGCCTACCAAATAGCTGCGAAAAATATCCAGCGTTTCATCGGGCATCCAGTTGCCCGTAAGGTTGAATGCCTTTTCACCGGCCAGTACTTCTTTCCACTGGATTTTCCGTTTGCCGCCATAGGCCTTCGCTACGGCTTCGTCAAACACGTGGCGGGCTACGGGCCATATATCAACACCGGTGCCATCGCCTTCGATAAATGGGATGGTCGGATGATCCGGAACGTCCAGCTTTCCGTTTCGGATGCTGATTTTTTGATCGCTCATGGGGGTGGGGAGTTTTGTGGGGTTAGTCAGAATGAGTTGGCGAAATTAGGAAATGCCGTTGCCCCCACCAAATGGGGTGAAGACCGGTTGGTTGAGGTCTGGACACGGCCATATTTTTGTTCCGTGCCATTTACTATCTTTATCGCATGGAAAGATACCACCATATCACATTTGATCAACGTGTGTTGGGCGGGAAACCAATTATCAGGGGGACCCGCGTTAGCGTAGAGCTGATATTGGAGTGGATAGCTTCCGGGGCTTCTGTGGGAGATATTTGTCAACGCTATCCCCATTTGTCGGAGGAAGCGGTGCGAGAGGCAATACACTACGCAAACGACATTTCGAAAAACGAAATCTTGATCGAATCAAAAATGTAATTCAATTTTCTGCATCTCCCATTCTGACGGACGAGAATGTCCCTCCCCAGATTGTCGACTTTCTCCGCTCCGAAGGCTTGATTGTTTCGGATGTTTTGAGCTTGGGTATGCAGGGGGCTAGTGACTTGGAAGTCGCCAACTGGGCCAGAAATCATGGTCATGTTGTTGTAACACAGGATCAGGACTTTGGGAGATTACTACATCTTACAAAAGAAAAAAATATTGGTGTCGTTTATCTACGGCCTGGGCATTTTGAGTCCGCCATTCATATTTCCTCTTTGAAGAGATTGCTAGAGATAGACCCCATCCTACATACCCCATTTATTGTAATAATCCACAATAATGGCTCTACCATCCGGTTAAGGATCCGGAATTCAATAGTGTAGATACGCTTTCAGTATCCTTCCTCTTTGCTGGGAAACGCCTGCCGTTTGACATCGCCCACGTAGTTGGTCACGGCACCGGTAATCACGTTGTGCAGATCGGCATACCTGCGTAAAAACCGGGGCTTGAATTCCTGTGTGATGCCGAGCATGTCTTGCATCACCAATACTTGTCCATCCACCTCGGCCCCTGCGCCAATGCCGATGACGGGGATGGTCAATGCTGCCGCGACTTTTTTCGCCAATTCAGCCGGAATTTTTTCCAGCACCAGGCCAAAGCATCCGCACTCTTGCAGCAAGCGGGTATCGTCCAACAATTGATTGGCTTCGGCTTCCTCCTTGGCACGTACCGAGTAGGTTCCAAATTTATAGATCGACTGTGGGGTGAGGCCCAAGTGGCCCATCACCGGCACACCCGCACTGAGGATGCGCAGCACCGAGTCTTTCACTTCATGGCCGCCTTCCAGTTTTACGGCATGGGCGCCCGACTCTTTCATAATGCGGATAGATGACCGCAGCGCCTCGCCCGAGCTGCCCTGATAATGACCAAACGGAATGTCCACCACCACCAACGCGCGTTTGACGGCCTTTACCACAGACGAGGCGTGGTAGATCATTTGATCCAGCGTGATGGGCAGAGTCGTTTCATTGCCGGCCATCACATTGCTGGCCGAGTCGCCCACCAAAATTACATCCACGCCCGCTCCGTCAATAATTTTGGCCATGGAAAAATCATAGGCGGTGAGCATGGCAATTTTTTCGCCACGCTTTTTCATTTCCTGAAGCTGGTGCGTGGTTACTTTCTTGATGTCTTGCTTGCGATGGACGGACATGGGTAAGGACGAATAATCAGGTTAAATACACGGCCGAGTTTTTGCCCAGCACGACTTCCACATGATCTTTGAGCGTGGTGGCCAACTCAAATCCGGTAAACGAGGGCTGCATCGGATATTGTGAGTGGCTTCGGTTTACCAATACCGCCACTTGGATTTTCTTTATTTCGATCGATAAGAACGGGCGCAGCGCAAAGGCCAGCGTTTTCCCGGTATTGAGCACGTCATCCACCAGCACGATGGCCTTCTTGCGGAGCGACTTGACCTCCACGTCCAGCGACACATCCGGTTGGGTAAGCGCGGCTTTGTCCACCACTACCCGGCCCAGCGTAACAGGCCACGGGGCAATGCCCTTCAATTCCTTTTGCAACAGATGGGCCAACACGTGTCCCTGCCCATCCACACCTATGAGCACAAGCTCTTTCACGTCAAAATTGCTCTCGAGTATTTCAAACGCAATGCGTTTGATTTTTTGATGCACCTGTTCGGCCGACAGGACAAGTGTTTTTTCCGAGGCCAGCGTCATGACGGGATAGGCACTACTTTGCTGTCTTTGAAGGTCGAGAGGATAACGGTGGTCTGCATGTTGTCCACCACTTCAATATTGGACATCTCCAGCATAAACTGCTGATAGGTGGGGATGTCGGTGCTCACGATTTTGAGAATAAAGTCGGATTGGCCCGTTACATGATGGCATTCGACCACTTCGTCAATTTTCTTGATCGCGGCAATAAATTTTTCGATGTTCTCTTTGTTGTGTCCCTTTAACGATACGGTGACAAACGTACATACGCCCATCCCAATGCTGGCCATGTCCACCACGGCATGGTAACTGCGGATAACCCCGGCATTTTCCAGTTTCTTTACCCGCTCCAGCGTGGGCGCAGGTGACAGTCCGATTTCAGACGCTAACTGGGCGTTGGTAATATTGGAGTTGGCTTGCAGCAATTCCAATATCTTCCGGTCGATATTGTCAAGTTTTACTTGTTTCACGGCTGGTGTTTTTCTTGAGATGGTTGATTGGGGTTGATGGCAAATCCATGCCCCGGTAAAAATAGACTATTTTTTTGGGTATCCCCGCGCGGTGGGCAGCAAGGGCACTACACCAAAAAGGGGGATGGCCGCGGCTGCCGGTCGCTTAATGGTGCACAGCTATCCGGTGGGTAACCACGTGCCGAAGGTTGCTTAACCGCAAAAAATAGATGCCGGCCGGCAGCGAAGCCACTGACACGCGCCATTGGTTGAAGCCCGCTTGTGCCTGTACCTCTTCGCGCCACAGGCGCTGGCCCTGTGCACTCAAGCATTCAATTTGTACCGCGCCCGTCACCGAGGCGATCATCTCCAAGGCGAGCGTATCCGATGCCGGATTTGGGTACGGTGTCAAAAAAATGGACGCTGCTTCCAGGTTGATGCACGCCTTGTTGTTTGATAGGTCTACATCGCCTTGTACCACCAGTTCGGCACAGAGATATTCGGTGCCGGGCAGCAACTCCGTGGCCAACTCATAAATGCCTTCGGCACCGGGAGTCAAGGTGGTCAAGAGCGTCTCTTGGATTTTGCTGCCTCCCGCCAGGTGCAGAAGCACCACAGGATTTACCAAAGGAACGTTGCCCCGGTTCGTGACCGTGAGGGCCAATCGGCTGGTGGAGGGTTGGGTACCTGTCGTCAACTGGGCCTCCACGGCCCATGCATCGGGCGCGGCCACCACGGCAAAAATGGTTTGCGTACTTACAGACCGACAACCGTTGTCGTCCAAGGCAGTAAGCTCAACGGGATAGGTGCCGGTTTCCGAAAATGTAAACAAGGGTGAAGGCTGGGTGGTGATGCTGCTCACGGCATCATTAAACCGCCACACATACGCAGTGGCATCGGTGGAGGTGTTGGTAAACGCCACATGGAGCGGTGGCGGCCCAACGGTGGGCGAGGCCGTGAAAGAGGCCGTTGGCCCGGTGGTCACCGTCACCGTTTTGGTCAAGGAATACACGCAACCCGACTGCCGGGTTACGTCCATACGCACGGGGTATTGCCCCGTGGCGTTGTACACATGCAGCGAAGGCGAACCCGTGCCCGTGCCACCATCGCCAAAGCTCCACGACCAAGCCGTGGCTGGGTCGGCCCCCCCTTGGTTTGCTTCTTCAAAGCGCGCTTCGCGATCGATACAGTGGTTGGTAAAATTAAAATCCAGCACGGGCAACACGGGCACAACGATTGTTTTTGTCTGTGTACCCAAACACTGGTTGGGTGCTGTCGCCCGTAGTTGGGCCGTAAAACTTCCCGGCACGGAAAAGCGATGGGTGGGATTGCGCACCGAATACGTGGAGCTGCCAATCGTCCACTGCCAAGCAACGGTTGCGGAGGAGCTCGATTCAGTGAAGACGGTGTTTTGCGCCACGCAGGCCGGAGTAAATGAAAAATCGACCACAGGGGAAGGCAAAATAGAAATCGTTTTTTCGAACGAGCCCACGCAGCCAAAGTTGGTGGTGGTGGTGAGCCGCACCGGGTAGTTGCCTTCTTGTGCATACGTGTAGGTGGGCGTGGGGCCGGTGCCCGTTCCGGCAGCCGTGTCTCCAAATGCCCATACCCACGATTGTATGTTGCTATCGGTGGGTGGCGGTGTTGCATCGCGAAACTGAGAGGGCGAGCCGCTGCACGAGAACGGAGGGAGGTCGAGTGAGAAATTGGTTTGGGGCACCGTGCGGATAATCACGGGCGTGATTTTGCGGTTTACGCATCCGTTGGCACTGCTGGCGGTGAGCATGGCGGTGTAGGTGCCGGGCGAGGTATAGACATGCGTAGGGCTCGCCAACGCGGACGCGTTCCCATCGCCAAAGTCCCACGCATACGAGGTGACGCTGCCCGTGGTGGTATTGGTAAACACAGTGTTGTTGTCTTCGCAAATACCCGCGAACGAAAAGTCCGTGGCGGGGCCGGTTTGCACCGGACCGATGACTTGGCTCGTGCTGTTGGAGCAACCGGGAATAGACGTGATCAGTTGAACCGTCTTTGTGCCGATGGATGAAAATGCCACGGAAAGATCGCGCGTGGAGGCAGCGGCTGCGCCATCAACCGACCACTCATACATCAGATTTCCCTCAAACACATCGGGGGTGGTGTTGGTAAAAAGGTACTCCGCGTTGGTGCAGATCAGACCACTAGCAGGAACAAAGGAAGCAACCGGAGACGGATAGACAGCCAGTACACTATCGGCATGGTTAAAACACCCGTTGTTGCCTTGGATGGACAATTGCACGGTGTATTCTCCCGCGGTAGAATAAAGATGAGCGGGTTGGGGAAGGGTGGCCGAATTTCCATCGCCAAAATTCCATGCAAAGCTGATCACGTTGGCGGATGAGCCTTCGTTGCTAAACGAAATGGGGCTATCCACGCACAGGTTGGTGCGTACGATGTTGGCCGGAGGCGAGACGGACGGGGCAACGGAAATATTTTGGGTGATCGTTGCCAATGAGCCATCGCTGGCGCGTGCCACCAAATTGATGGGCAGCGTGCCGGCTTGGGCCGTGCGAATTTTTGGATCGGTGGCGGTGCTCGCGCGTGGCTGCGCCAAACAGTTTTCCGGAAACGCGATTTTGTAAATGCGGTTGGCTGCGTTTTCGCTGGAAAGCACAAGCCAATCGCTGTTATTCTTAAACATGGAAAACCCCCACACATTCGAAAGCAGCCCCAGGTTTCCCAAGCTGGTAGACGACACCACTGCATTGGAAAGGGTGGCCCCCAACTCCATGCGCCACAGACCGGTAGCACTTTGAACAAAGGCATAGTAGGTCGCATTGTCCAGTGCCACGGCTATTCCCAAAAGGGTGGGCAGACCGGGAGGAACGCTCATCTGCGAAATTGCGGGTGTTGTATCATTCAAGCCATCGTCTAACAGAATGCGCACGATGGATCCGTTCAGCGTGGAGGCCAAAATATTCCATTGATGGGTGCCTGCCGACCGCACGAGGGAAAGACCACCGTGGGCACCAAACGAATGATTGATGACGGTAGCCACAATACTGCCGGCCGCGGTGCCAAAGCCTGCGCCTAAGTTTAGTCGAACGATTGAGCCCGCATTGAAGTTGGCGATGAACACATAGCTGCCGCTGCCGTCACGCTGCGCTACTAAATCGATCGGGTTGTTCAACAGGGACCCTGAATAGATGAGTTCGGCCGGACCGGGGGTATTGCGCAAGGAGGCCCCGAAAGCCACCCGGAAAATACGATTGTTGAAATCCGCGATCAATCCATAGTAACCTGTTTCGTCTTTCACCAATTCGATGGAGAGCAGGGCAGCCGATGCGAACGATGAAATTCCCAGGTCGCCCAAATCAATCGGCACCGGGATGTTTCCGATGTTGGAACCAAAGTCGAGTCGGAAAATTTTACTTGGACTTCGCGTGGTGTAAAAGCCGGTCAATTCGCCCTCATTTTCCATTACGCTCACTTTAAAGGGTGTGCCCGTAGTGTTGGTGAACAAAGAAGCCGTTGGGCTGGAGGCTAGCTCACCGGGGCAAAAGTCCCACTGAAAAGAAACGGCTTGGGCTGCCTGGTTGGTCAACCGGATCGTTTGGTCAAGACAGGCCGTGGAAGGGCTGGTAAAGTTGGCCGTTACCTGTGCGTGGGCAACAGCGGTCGTCAACAGTCCAAGAAGTATCGTGATCGGGTAGCCTTTCATTATGCTCGTTCTAATGCCGCATCATACAACGCTTTCAATTTAAGGGAAGTCTGCTGAACGCTAAAACGGGTGCGTACGTCCTGCTTGCCAGCCAGGGCCAAGGTTTGTTGCCATTCGGGATTTTTTGCCAATGTCTCCATCGCCTCGGCCATTGCTGCCACGTTTCTGTTCTCCACCAAGAGGCCCGTTTTTTTGTGCACGATGATTTCTGCCGGCCCGCCACTGTTGCTGGCAATGAGTGGGCGCCCAAAAAAGAGCGCTTCTACGCACGTCATCGAAAACGACTCTGACTCTGAAAAATTCAACACAATGTCGGCTTCCTTATATTCCTGTTCCACGCTGTCGGTAAACCCACGCCAGATGATTTTTTCCGACAGTCCCAACGCCTCCGCCTGTTTTATGAGATTTTGTTGATACACCCTGTTTTTTTCCATGCCCAAATCGCCACCCACAAACCGGAGCTGCCATTCGGGCAACTGGCGATGTATGCGGGCAAAGGCTTGCAGTGCCAAATCATGCCCTTTGCCGGGGATGTAATTGGCCATATAGAGAAAAAGAGGCGGCCCGGTACCGCGTTTGGGCGGGGCTTCTGGCAGCAACTCTTCCACGGGCAATTCATTGTAGACCATCGTTAGTTTAGGATGGGGCGGCAAGCCGGATAACACACTGTTCGATACGGCAATGACCCGGTGCGCATAGCGCAAATGCAATCGCAGCCACAGACCAAAAAGCCACGGGGGAAACCGGTCAGGCTGGAAACGGATATGACACACGTATGGTATTGGGGTGCCCAACCAACGCAAGGCAACAGGGATCAAGTTATAGATATCGTTGGTGTGCATCAGGTCTACCTTTTCTTGTCGGATCAGGGTACGCAGCCGCAGAGCGTTGACGAAGAGGTAGGGCAGGTAGATAACCCACGAGGTGATGCGCCTGCTTAGTTCCCGGGCAGGCAATTCATACATGTTGGTAAAACCCTTGCCCCTGATCCACGCTCTCCCGCGCGAATTCGTAGGTACCACAAAAAGGAAATCAAAAAAGGGCCGAAGATCATACGCTGTGCGAACGATGGACTTGAGTGCCCCCGTTACGTCCACACTGTTTTCAAGGATCAGCAACTTTTTTTTCATGGGCTGCGAAGATAGCCAATGTATCCTTACGCATGGATGGCTGCTTGCCACAGTGACATGGCTGAGGCACTGTCATACTGTTGCGCATGAGCCCGTGCCGCAGTGCCACGTTGCTGCCGGTCGGGTTCGTTTCGTAGCAGCGCGGCCAAATGCGCGTGCCAAAGGGACAACAGTTCCCCTTCGGGCACGGCTCCCGCCACAGGCAGCAACAGGCCACAAGCGGTGATCTCGGCAGCGGTTATTTCTTTTGCCGAAAAAGCGCCCGTCATTATTTCGCGGGGCCCATACGGACAATCGGACGAAACAACAGGTAGCCCGCAGGCCATAGCCTCCACCAACCCGTTGGGGAAACCCTCGGAGGAGGAGTTGAGCACATATACCGAGGCGCGATGCAAAAACGGAAAGACATTGCTTACCTCGCCCGTGACGAATACATCGGGGCAGGATCCCGCAAGCGTACGGTAGGCAGTGGTCAGCCCGAGTTCTTCAGCCAGCGCTAAAATAGGATGGCGTTGTGGGCCATCACCGATGAGCAGGAGCCGCACATTGCCGAATTCTTTTTTTAGCTGGGCCACCACGCGGACGATCAGCGCATTCCCTTTTTCGATGGCTAATCGGCCCGACATGGCAATGACCGGGCCTGAGTAAAAGTCGACTAAAAAAGGGTTGTCCAAAGGCTGCTGCGCCAGTCGTTGAATTTCGTCTACGCTATAGAAATTCGGGATCACCCACGTGGGCACGTTGGATAACCCATAGGCGGTGGCCAGTTCATTTTTTATTCCGGGGCTCACGCAGACAATGCCATGGGCTCTACGGTACAACAGCCGGATGAGGAGCTGCCGCCAGAAAAAAACGTAGCGTATCATGTTTTCGTCATGCAGTTTTGAGCCGCGCACGCTAATGAGCACTCTTTCGCCACGCTGCGAAAGCACGTTCACATAGTCCGCCCCCTCCAAAAACGAGATGCAGACATCGATTGCCAGTTTCTTCTTCAATTGACGTAAGCGCACTACGCGCTGGAAAAAAGCGATGATTTTCCGCATGGGATTCCTGCCGCTTCGAACATCCAAACTCAACACATCAGCAGCAAAGGCCGTGACCAGGGCATGGTCGCGGTTAAAGATTACCACCCACACGCGGTGGTGTTGGGCCAATTCGTGCGCTATGTTGGCCAACGAACGCTGCGCACCACCCATGCTCATCTCCGGGATGACGAATAGAACATTTTTAGTGGGCATGCGGCAGGTAGGTTTGGCACCATTTCACAAAGCTGAGCATCCGCCACATTTTTTCCATGTTGTATTCTTTGCTGGCTTTTTTGAACTGACGATACTTTTTGTACTCGCGTGTGGCTTCGTCAGCGTTCAGCGGAGCCAAAGAAGCCAGTGTGGCGTGGGAGAACGCCTCGGCAAATTGCGCATCCAAGTCTCTTTGAAACCATTTGAAAAGGGGAATGCTAAAGCCTTGTTTTTTCCGATCAAAGTAGTCGGTAGGCAAATGCCGGCTTAACAAATTGCGCAGAATGCGTTTGCCGGCACCCTGCGGAGGCAGTTTCAAATGCATGGGTAATGCGGCCGCAAACTCGATCAGGCGGTGATCCAAAAAAGGTTCGCGGCACTCCACACCATGGTACATCGTGGCACGATCCACTTTGTACATCAAATCGTCCGGCAGATAATGCTCAAAGTCCCAAGCCATCATATCGGCCACGGCCTCGCCCCGCGCGTGTGATAACCCCAACGAGGCTTGGAGCAACGGGGCACTTAGACGGGCTATTTCGGGTTTTGTTTGGTTAGCCAGCAAGGCTTCAAAAAAGTCAATCGGGGTTTGCGCCTGCAGCATTTCCTCCAGCGCGTACAGCCGGTGTTCAAAATTGGCAAATGAGATGCGCGCCCGTAGTGCCGGAGGGATGACGGTGTACAACACGTTGGCCAACGGCTTTCGAAACGCTCGGGGCAATCGGGAAAAGCGATGTAACAAAGCCGAAGCTGTGCGGTAATGCGTATAGCCGCCAAAGAGCTCGTCCCCGCCATCAGCCGAAAGCACAACCTTCACGTCTTGTTGCTTGGCTATTTGCGCCACAAAGGAGGTGGGGATGCCCGAGGTGTCTGCAAAAGGCTCGTCATAAATCGTATAAAAACTGTCTAGGATTTTTTTGGCCTCTGGTAGAGCGAGTGTATGCTGCGTATGTCTTGTTTGCAAATGATCCGCCACGCGTTTGGCATGAACGGATTCGTCAAAGGCCGGTTCATCAAAACCGATGGTAAACGTGCGTAGGTCGCCTCGGTTCTTTTGCAGCACCGAAGTGAGCAGCGAACTGTCAATACCTCCGCTCAAGAATACACCTACCGGTACATCGGCAACCATGCGATAGATGAATGACGACTCCAGCAGCGATTCCAGTTCTTCTTCATAGTCGCGGTCGGGGCGGTGCGTCTGAACAGCCGGAGCAGGACACGCCCAATAACGCTCCTTGGTTATTTTGCCGCGGGAGACTTTCAGGTAGTGTGCGGGCGCGAGCTTATGGATACCGGTCCAAATCGAGCGGGGCGAGGGCACGAAACCATAGCGAAAGTACAACGATACCGACTGCTCATCGAGCAAGGTCGTGATGGGAAAAGCCGTCAGTGCCCGCACTTCGCTAGCAAAAAAAACACACTCACCTTGTGCGTAGTAGTAAAGTGGTTTTACCCCCACACGATCGCGAAATAGGAAAAGCTCATCACGGGTTTGGTCATAGACCGCAAACGCGAACATGCCAATCAAATGATCCACACACTTTTCGCGCCAGCAATGAAAAGCCTTAATCAATACCTCCGTGTCTGAGTGCGAGACAAATTGGTATCCTCGTTTCTGCAAAAGCGTCCTTACTTCAACATAGTTGTAAATCTCTCCATTGAATGTCAGCACCAGGTTTTCGAACACATACGGTTGGGTACCCAGCGCACTCAGGTCAATGATGGAAAGCCGCGTGTGCAATAAACCGGTTTCTCCGTCCGGGCTTTGGTAGGTGCCCTCACTATCCGGCCCCCGATGACGCAGCGCACTCAGTACGCGGTTGACGTGTTGATCCGCAACGGGAGCGTGATAATATCCAGCGATGCCACACATAGTTTTTAGCGGACAGGGTGGACGACTTTTTTAAGCCAATAGCGGAGTCGCAAATGCCGGGTCAGTACTTCGGGACGAAAATAGTTGAGATGAGAAAAGCGACCCAGGCGTATGTTTACCTGCGGATTGTGATAGGATAGAAAAAACAGTTGTTCTGTCAGTGCTTCGGCCAATGCGGCATCCAACAGATAGTTTGTTTGTTGGTTGTGGTGGAAGATCACCCCCAACCAATCGGCCAGGGAATCCAGCTCGGCCACGGATGACACGCGTGTCAAATTACTGCAGCGCGTATGGGCCTCCATATCCAGCATGCTTTCAGGGATGCCGACTTTTTTCAGTAAGCGCTTTCGTATGTCGTGCGAGTTTTGCTTTCGCAGCGACTCCGCCTCCTGTTTGGCGGGTGGGGGAAACGTGCGGTACCGTACCAACACCTCGCGCAGGTTTGCAAACTGTACATGGTCGGCCAAACGTTCATATAAGTCGTAGTCTTCGCTGTATTGGCGGAGTATCTCGTTATACCCGGTGTTCGCATGTTCAAAGACGGAATGCCGCAGCATCAAACTCGGGTGGCCGAAGCACACGTTAAATAGCAATTTGGCCCGGCACTGCTCATGCGTGGCGGGGAAATAGTTCGTATACCGGCTTGTTTGAAAATATTGAAGGGCTGTGCCCAACACGGAAACAGATGGGTGTTGTTGCAGGAACGCCACCTGCCGTGCCAGCCGCTGCGGCAAGCAAATGTCATCGGCATCCATGCGCGCAATCAGCTCGCCCGAAGCGGCCGCGATGGCCTTGTTCAAACTGGCTGCCAGCCCAAGGTTTGTTTCGTTTCGAATAATCTGGATTCGTGGGTCAGCGATACCTTTCACAATGCCAAGCGAAGAATCAGTAGAGGCATCATCCACCACAATGATTTCAATGTTCTGGTATGTCTGTTGGCACACGCTTTCCACGGCCGAAAGAATATACTCTTCAGCATTGAAAAAAGGCATGATAACAGAAACGAGGGGCTGACGGCTCATACAACGCTCGGCTGTAGCTATGGCTGATGGAACTTTTGTTCGTAAATATCGGCAGTATGGATTATATTGAACTGTGTCAAAGTCAATTCTTTCAGGCTTTTCGCGATGGCCTTCAATGCGTGCGGTTGGGAAAACCAACGATTCAGGATGAGCGCACTCTCTTCCACGAAGCGGTCGGTCGAAACCAGAAACGCATTTGTTTCATGAACCAAGAAGTCATCAAAATCGCCCACGCCCCTGCATACGATTACCGGTAATTCGGCCAAAGCTGCCTCTTTGGTGGAAATACAGCTCGACTCCGACACAGACGGGTGTACCAGAAAGTGGGAGGCGGCCATGAAGTCAAGCACGTTTGTCACATGACCTGGAAGAAAAACACAACTCTCCAACCCGAGCTCCGAAATCTGATCGGTCAGTGCTTGCCGTTGTTCGCCTTCACCCAAGATAATCAGGTTGGCATCCCAGCCGTTGTCGCGCAGTTCTCGCACCAAGCGCACTGATACTTCGGGGCGTTTGGGTTCGGTGAGCCGGCATACGGTTAACAACCGCAGGACCGCAGGGTAGGTTTGGGTGATTGTTTCCACAGCGCAGGGATTGACATGGTCGAAAAGACGGTAGTCGTAGGCGAGTGGGATCGCCAGAATTTTATGCGCGGGTATTTTTTCTTCCGCTATCATGTATTGGCGGGTGCGTTCGGACACCACCACGATTTGGTTGGCCCACCGATACGTAAAGCCATAGCTAAAACTTTGGTCAAAGCCTTTAAGGCGGGCATAGTCCATGTGATGACGGCAGACCACCACTTTGGCGGGCACAAAAAACTGGGCACACACCGCCACAAAATTGGAAGGCTCTAAATGCGAGTACACAATATCGATTCGATGCCGCCAACAAAAAAATAGGAATGCGGCCCATCGGAAGAACAGCAACAGGTGCGGTTGGCCAAATGAGAACGTATGCGAGGCAGTAAAAAAACCATGCGCGCGAAAGCGGTCGTGCAGCGGGCCGGGTTGGCTTTGCGTCAACAGAAAAATCCGGTGTTTGCCAGCGAACGCCAGTGCCTGGCTTTCGATGTCGCGCGAGCCGGCATTTAATGGTGTGTAGAAAGCGATGCGCATGCGCTCAAAAATATTCGGTGAGGTGTGTTGCAATGGCACGGCCCACATGTTCGGTGGAAAAATGCTTCTCCACCAACGCCCTGCCGTTTGCGCCTACGGTTTCTCGCTCCGCTTCGCTCAGTGCGGTATAATGCAACAAGGCTTCGGTCCACTGGTGCGGGGTGGTGGCCGCAGTGCCAAAAGGTGCGTTGGCCAGGGCAAACACCTCCCTGTTCATACCCACAGCACTGGCCACCACGGGCACTTCGCACGCCATGTATTGCAGCATTTTAAAGGCGCACTTGCCACGTTCCCAATCGGAATCGGTCAGCGGCATAATGCCCACCGAGAATGAGTTGATCAATGCTACGCTGGTGTGCACGTTCCACGGGGTAAAGAGGAGGAAGGGGTGGAGGCTTTTGAGTTCCGAAGGATAACGGTCGGCCACTACGTGCAAGCGTGCCGTGGGCTCACGTGAAAAAAAGGCCAACAACGCATCGGCCGTTTCGTGCAAGTACCGGAATCCCGATGAACTGCCGATCCACCCGACCCGAAAGCCCTCTTTCGTGACGGCTAGTTTTCGATGAACGGTCGTATCCACCGAGGTGGGCACAATCTTTACATGCGGAGTAAACTGGGTGGCGCGCTCGGCCAGAAAAGAATTTCCAGCAAAGACCACCCGTGCCCGTTGGCAATAGGCGGGAAAGCGGTGGGCGGCCTCACCCAACCAAACGGCATCATCGATGTCATAGATAAAATGATCCAACTTTTGCTCCAGCCGGTTGGGAAAGTTGAGCAACGACCGGCTTAGCCAGAGCGCATCATATCGCCTGTGTTTCGCCAACAGATGGCTGGCCTCTACCCATTTGGCATAGTCGTGTGCCGTGCCCACTGCGCGGTCCAGCCAGGCCAAGCCTGTTCGCAGGGGGCGTGTTTCATATTGATTAAGTCGGTAGCGGTAAAACTCAACCTGCAGCGGGGGCGGTAGGTAGGCGGCCGGTACGGCCATGCGGTAATACGAGGCACCCAATCGCGGATTTAAGGGAACGAGAATCTTCATGGCCGCCCTCGATCAATAAAATGGTCGGTTTAACAATATCTTTATCAAACTCACAAGTCGGTTTTCGCGCAGGTATTGTTGCAACTGGATATACTTGGCTTTGTAGTTCTCAGAGGCTGGCACATAGTTGCGGTAGATGCTGTGAAACAATGCTTCGTGATGTTTGGCATAGATGTACTGCCGGTTCTCTTCACCCTTTTTTCGCGTCACGGTCCGAAGCATGGAGTCGTCACGCAGGCGATAGCGGAACCCCGCCACGGGTAGGTAGTGAAACTGTTTTTTTGCCATCAGCGCGCGTATCCAAAAATCCCAGTCCTCGTGGCCCATGCCCGGCAGGTTTTTGTCATAGCCGCCCAGTTCGTCCCACACGGTTTTGCGAAAAACCGCACACGCGTCAATATAATTGTCATTGATCAACCTGCATGCATCAAAAGGGCCCACGGTGTGGTGGCGTTCGGTATCCGAGAAAACAATGCAATCGGAATAAACAATGTCAGTATCCGCAGATCGAGATAGCCATTCGATCGCCTGCCGCACGAAATCCGGCAAAATAAGATTGTCGCTGTCCAGTGGTAAGATCAACGGTGTTTGAGCCAATCGGATACCCGTGTTGCGTGCTTCGGCAAGACCCCGGTTTTCTTGGTGCACGATATGCCAACCTGCCTTTTCCAGTTCCGCCAGCGTCTGCATCGTGGTTGCATCGTCAGAGCCATCGTTTACAATGATCGCGTTGGCTGTGCCGTCCTGTATTAAGGGCGCCACGGATTTTAACGTCTCTTTCAAAAAATGCCCATGGTTATAACAGGGGATGATGATGGACACGTGTGCCATACAAGCTATTTTTTCAGAAACGAGGCGATGGAACGAGCGAAGATGGCAAATGATGGCCTCACTCCCAACCGGCCACTGCGCGCGTCTTCATTCATTCGGGTTAGGCGTTCCAGGTTTTCGCGATAACAATCGGGATGGACCAAACGCATGGGCTTGTCGGTGGAAGGCACTTTCGAAAACACCAACATATTTTGCCGATACCACCATGCAATGCGGGGGTTGTCCCAGATCATGGGCCGAAGCGTGTCATGTACATAGAATCCGCGCTTGGCAAACAAGTGTACCCAATAGTCGGGCCACTGCTCGTTGATGTGATTTTGACCGCCCTGGCCGGGCACTGCGGCTGAAAACACGATGACTTCGCCATGGAGGCACAGCGAGTCAATCAATGCTGGGGCGGCCGAGGCGGGTAGGTGTTCGGCCACTTCCAGGCATATCACCAGATCAAATACGCGGTGCAGCGAAAACGGGTGGGCCAGGTCGTGGGCTTGAAACCGGCTGGCATCAATGAGCAACTGTGAGCGCTCTACAAAGTCGCCATCCAAGCCTACGTAGTCGTGCACACCATGCTCATCAAGTACCTTCAGCCAGGTGCCCGTTCCACAGCCTACATCCAGTACGCTCGTGGGTTTGATTTGTTGCAGGAGCATCGGCACGACTTCGCGGGGCGATTCGAGCGTATGGATGTCGGAAAAATGTTCGTACGGCTTGCTCATTTTTTGACAAGGTACGCCACTTGATTTTTCCATTGATATACGCGTGACGGGTGTTGCGTTTGCGAAAGATAGTCGTGCACCGCTTTGGCGCAACCGTCCCACGTGTAGTAGTCGTCCAGAATAACCACCCCCCCGCGCACAACCTGGGGGAATAGGTGCTGCAATGAAACCATAATGGAGTCATACCAGTCGCCATCGAGGCGAAGCAAAGCAATAGGCCCTCCAGCATACTGGGGTAGGGTTTGATCAAACCATCCTTTGTACGTGCGGTAGCGGGTGTGGCGGGCCAGTGTCATAGCCTCGACAACGGCCGACTCTTCGGCTGCACAGTTATTGTAATAGTGGGGAGAGTTCACGTCTTGTTGCCAATGGAGGGCTTCTTTGCCGTCAATTTCCTTGGCGGGAGGTAGTCCTTCAAAACTGTCAAACAGGTGAAACTCTTTGGCGCCAACCACCTCGGCAATGGCCGCACTCATTCCACCTCGCCATACTCCGCATTCCACATAGGCGCCTGTCAAGTCTTGGAAACGCTCGCACAGTTCCAAATTGCACACAAAGGCATCTTCGGGGATCATCGTAAAGGCTTGGTATTTGCGATGAAGCGATTTGTACACGTCAACGCGGGCGTCATACCTGCGCAGGTCGAGCCCGGCCTGTGCCGCAATCTTTTTGACAAATTCTTTAACCATGTTGGATATCGGAATGCGCAATCAGTAAACCGTTGTGGTGCGAATGCGGAAAGTTACGGCCTTTGATGGGCGATTCGGTGATTTCAAAACTGACCACGTCCCGCTCCCATGCGTAGGTCTCGTTGTGGTGCGCCCCCACCCAAGCGGATAGACTATATGTGTCGGGAATCAGGGGCGGCAACTGGATGGTCACTGTCAAAGGAATTTCACCAGCACGGTACTCAATAAAGGGCGCTGACCGTGGGATGGCCTGCAAAACCGGTGAGCCCATCGAGTTGACGATGTCAAAAGCAACAAACGCTTTCGCATGCGGCCGGTTGCTTGCCAGTTTTACCTGTACTTGCAAGCTGTGGGTTGGCTGCTCACCTTTCAACGTGATCTCGATGGAAGTGAAGCACAGGCCGTCCGCCCCTTTGGCAGGCACCCAGGATTGACTGTGAACACCAGCAAAACTGGTTTGGTAACTCCGTGTCACATCGCCTACGCGTCCCATTTCCACCAGCCGCCCATCTTTCAACAGCATACCATGGCTACACAAATTCTCCACGGCCGCCATGTTGTGACTGACGAACAAAATGGTACGCCCGCTTTTGCTCACGTCTTCCATTTTGCCGAGGCACTTTTTTTGAAACTCAGCATCGCCCACGGCCAATACTTCATCGATGATCAAAATTTCGGGCTCCAGAAAAGCGGCCACAGCAAAGGCCAACCGAAGTTGCATGCCGCTGGAATAGTGCTTCAAGGGCGTATCCAAAAATTTCTCCACCCCGCTAAACGCTACGATCTCGTCAAACTTCAGTTCGATCTCCTTTCGCTTCATGCCCAGCAGTGAGCCATTCAAGAAAACATTTTCGCGCCCGGTCAGTTCGGGGTGAAAGCCCGTACCTACCTCCAGCAAACTGGCGATGCGCCCGCGCGACACGATACGCCCGGTGGTGGGCGGGGTAATCTTTGAGAGTATTTTCAACAGCGTAGACTTGCCGGCCCCGTTGCGACCGATAATACCGATTGATTCGCCCGGCATCACCGAAAAGGATACATCGTTCAGGGCCCAAAAATCTTCAGCTTCCGTCCTATCAAACGAAAGCGATTGCAACAACCGTTCGCGAAAGCTCAGGTAAGGCCCGGCCCGATGGCTGATGCGGTACTTTTTGCCCACATGTGCAACTTCCAGTATCGGCTTCATCACGCAAAGTCGGCAAAAAAATCTTCGGTGCGCCTGAAGTACAGGGCGCCAACCAGCAAAAAAACAGCGTTGGCACCCAGGCTGATGGAAACCAACAGGGTGTCATGCACCTGGCCCGTAAGCGGATAGCGGAACAACTCAACCACTGCATACATAGGCGACAAGGCCAACACATATTGCAGCGCGGGTGCCTCAATCAAACTGGACGGGTAGATAACCGGTGTCAAAAAAAACAATACTTGCACCAAAAAAGGGATAACATATCGGAAGTCGCGGTATTTGACATTCAGTGCCGATAACCACAGCCCCAACCCCAGCGTAGCCAGGGAGGCGATCAAAATACAGAATGGCCATACGAGCACGGCCCACCAAAAAACCGGCTGCTGGTAAAAAATCAGCAACAGCACAAACAAAAGAAAACCCATGAGGGTGTCAAACAGGGCCACCAGTATGGATGAAATGGGAATGACCAACCGGGGGAAGTAGATTTTTTTGATGATGGGGGCGTTGCTGACCATGCTGTTGGCCGCGCTGGTGAGGCCAGACGAAAACAAGTTCCACACCAACAGGCCGGAGAAGACATACAGGGGGTAGGGCAGATTGCCCGAGGGGATGTTCAGTGCCCTGGCAAAAAAGAATGTGAAGATGATCATCATGAGCAGGGGTTGTAGAATGGCCCACAAAAAGCCGAGCACCGTCTGCTTGTATTTGATTTTGATGTCGCGCCACGTGAAAAAGAAAAACAACTCGCGATACCGCCACAATTCGTTTAAATGGAAGACGCTACGCCTGGAGGCATCAATGGTAAACTCGGTCGATTCGGGCATAGGATGTGGGCGCGGAGGTTCGCCCCAAATTGCGACTTTTGCACAAAATTAAGATGAAAATCCTATTTCTGGCACCCTACCCCCAAAATCAGGCTCCTTCGCAACGATTCCGATTTGAACAGTATTTGGGTTGGCTTTCTCAACAGGGTCATGAGTGGGAGTTTCACGGTTTTTTGAGTTTGGCTTCATGGCGTGTGTTGTTCATGCCCGGCCATGCCGTGCGCAAAACGGTTGGGGTGATCGCGGGTTTTTTAAGACGCAGTGGGTTGATGGTACGCATGCACCAATTTGACGCGGTGTTCGTTCACCGCGAGGCGGCCCCCATAGGCCCGCCTATTTTCGAGTGGATGATAGCCCGGGTCTGGCGAAAGCCGCTGATTTATGATTTTGATGATGCCATTTGGCTACCCGACAGCCGTCAGGAAAGCAGGCTTCTGACGTTTTTGAAATACCGAAGCAAAGTGGCCATTGTTTGTGGTTGGAGCCGGACTGTTAGCGCAGGTAACCACTACCTGGCCGACTTTGCCCATCGGTATGCCCCGCGCGTGGTGGTCAACCCCACCACCATCGATACCGAAACAATGCACAACCCGCTTCATTTTGCTGCCGAGTCAAACCGAAAGAGAGACGAGGTCGTAATAGGATGGACGGGTTCGCACTCCACGCTCAAGTATCTGAAGCACATCGAACCGGTTTTGCTCGAACTGGCCCATCGCTATCCGTCCGTGCGTTTTTTATTCATTGCCGATCAACCTCCCGCACTCCAGCTGCCGCGGATGACGTTTGTACCTTGGTCGTTGGAAACAGAGATCAGCGCCCTGGCCACGATTGATATCGGAATCATGCCGTTGCCTGACGATGCCTGGGCAAAGGGGAAGTGTGGCTTCAAAGCCTTGCAATACATGGCCATGGAAAAAGCAGCCGTGGTCTCGCCCGTGGGTGTCAATAAGACCATCATTACCGAAGGCGTAAATGGATTGCTTGCGAACACGCCCGCACAGTGGCAAGATGCTCTCGACCAACTCATTCAAGACCCAAGCCTGAGGCAACGGCTTGGCCAAGCCGCACGGGTGCGCGTGCAACAGGGTTATTCGGTAGTTTCCAATACCGAGCGGTTTCTGTCTTTGTTCGACAGATAGTAAATCAATACCAACCCCAACAAATAAAAAGGCAACAACGGTATCTTGTAGCGTGTGAGCGTACCAAAGTTGAAGGTGGACACGCCCACCCCAAACGCAAAGGTGATGCTAAACACAAAACAAAAAACCACATGAGGACTTGAGAATGCTTTGAAAAACCGAAGCGGCCCCCGCAAGAACAAAAAAAGCGTGAATGCCAAAAAGAAGGCACTTTCCAGGGCAGACAACAGCATCAGCGGATTACGTACCTCCCATAGGTACGGCCGAAAAAGTGACACGTTGACTCCGCTGGGGGCCAGCTTCAGCATGCTTGCAAACGAGCCATCCAACTCGCCCAGCGAGTACCCACTGCCGGCATCGCGCCCCGAGTAATAACGGATGTCATAGGCGGTAATGCGTGCCGTGCGCGCCAGGTTTTGAAGCGAATATTTGCTGCCGTCTTGGCTTAGCCTGGTGAGGCCCACGTAAATGGAAGCCAACGAGACCAGCACAAAAAGCGGCACTAAAATCGCCTTTAGCACCAATGAACGTATGGCAAAAAAATACTTTGAATAAACCCAAAACAGCGCAGCCGGCAGGTAGCAAAGTAAAATATACTGTTTGACGTGATAGATCAAATAGATGTTCAGACCGAAAACCAACAGCACTCGGGCTGTTACCTTTTTTTGAATAAACAACCGATGGATCGCGAAGGTAAGCAGGCCCAACGCGCCCAAGGTGATGGTATCCTTCAATATCCCCGATCCCCAGAAAAAGACCGATGGGATAAAAAGCGTGGCAGTTGCGATCCACCGGTGCAACGAAGGGAACTCTTGGTAAAACGTCAGGAACAAGGCCCACGTGCCAACAAAACTAAAAAGTGCAAAAAGCACGGCTGTGGCCGAATAGGTCGAGAACGTGAACAGGTCAAAAAAGGCAGCCATCCGCACCACAAAAAATGATTGTGGGTCATGGTAAAACAAGATGCGTGAATGATAGCTGTACAAATCAGGGTCATGGCCGGGAGTGTTAAAGAGCAACCGCAGCCCTTTGCTGAAATCGTCTGTGAAAGCCTCCCAAATGATGCGCGAACCAAAGGTGTGGTAGTTAAAGGTATCGCCACCCGAATAATAGAATTGATAGAGAAACCCCAACGCCAGGGCACCGATGATTTTGACGGCCAGGGCTGGGTAAAAGTATCTGCGGGTAACCGGGTCTGTCACAAATGACCGAACAATAAAGGCCGCCACGAAGAGGATGATCAACAACAGCGGGGTGACGATAAAGTCGCGAAGCTCCATGCTGTCTAGTCTCCTTTCTCTAAATTCTTGAGTCGCTTCTTGGCGTCCTTGAATGCTTCGTCCTTGCGCCCGGCTTTTTTCTTCACTTGCTGAAAGTAACTGCGCGCAGCTTTCTTATCGCCCTGCTTTTCACAAATTTCACCCAGCGAAATCAGCGCAAACAAGTAGTAACCCGACTCGGTAGCGCCTATTTGTTCGGCAAACCGCACCGTCATCTCATAGTACTTTCTCGCTTCGGTATAGTTTCTGCGCACCTCGTGCACCTGCCCCAGAAAGAAAGCGGCATATCGGCCGCTGGTGGCCTCATAGCCCACCTGGCCACTGTCAATGCGCGCCAAAATATGCTGCGAAACACGCTCCACCTCTGCCAAGGCACCTCGTGCATACAGCATGCGCGCGTAGTAGCGGTGAAAGTAGGCGTTGTCCGGGTAGGTTTCATACAGATACTTGGCGATTTCAAAGGCACGCGCCTGGTCATTTTCATAGCTGTTCAGAATGCGCATCAGCCAAACCATCGCTTCCGTGCGGGTATAAAAGGCATTGTACGAAACCTCTTTTAGTTGTTGCAGCCCCAGGGCCTTATCGCCTTTGCGAAAAAACCAAAGCAGGGGCTTTAGAGCCGGATAGTTTTCGGGCACCCATACCGAAAAATAGTTGTACAGCGCATCGCCAAACAAAAGCTCGGGGCTCAGGTAGTTGAGGTCGCGGCACTCTTCCATGTAATTGAGTGCTGTTTTGCCGGCCGAAGCGGCCTTGCGCCAATTCTTGCGTTCTTCGTCCGAGTACAGACGCCCCTTAAAACCATAGGCGGCTGCCAAAAAAAAAGACGACTCCAATTTATACTCTGGATACTTTTTGCGCAGCACTTCCGCGATGGAGATCGTGCTGTCCATGTATGCCAGAAAGCGCTCATCGTACGATTGGTTGCGCGTATCGGGCATGATTTTCCACCACTCGCTCAGCCCCAATAAAAAGTAAGGAAGGGGATGCCACTTGTATTTTTGTTTAAACCACCGAAACTGCTGTTCCGCCCGTTCAAACTTAAAATTATACATGTCGTTCAATGCTTGCGTAGCTTCAATTTGCACGTTAATGTCAGCAATGAGGATGAGCGTGGTGTCCGGGCGGGAAGTTTGGGCGTGCGTGCCCACCGTGAGCGACAAAAAAACCAAAAAAAGAAACCCCGTGCGCATTGTCAAATGGAGGGCAAGTTAATAAAATCTTACCTTGGCCACGGAATGAAAACCTCCCCCGCCACTTCCCTTTTTGAAGTGAACCGCACGCTGGCCTTTGTGCTGTTGTGCGTCATCTCCGTTCTTTTGCTGTTCATCAAAAAAAGCTTGATTGAGTATGAGACGGCCGCCTTTGAGTTTTTGCAAGACCGGCCAGAAGGCGCCATCCTCCGGCTGCTCAGCACCTTGCAGTTTGTGTCCATCCCGCTGGTGTATGCGTGGAAGTTCACCGTCATCGGTTTTGTGTTGTGGATGGGCTGTTTTCTGTTTGGCTTCCGCATCACCTTTGCCCAATGCTGGGGCGTGGTCTTGCTGGCCGAGTTTGTCTTCATCATTCCCGAAACGCTAAAGATCGGCTGGTTTCTGCTCGTGGAAACCGACCCGGCCCTGGCGGACGTGCGGGCGTTTTACCCGCTTTCGCTCATGCATTTTTTCGACTACTACGCCATCCACCCACGCTACGCCTACCCGCTGCGGTCGGTCAATGTTTTTGAGGTGGTCTATGTGCTCGTTTTGGTGCAGGGCGTTCATTTTTTTGCCAAGCGCGACAAAAAAAACGCCTGGTGGATTGTAGGCTGTAGTTACGTGCTCGTGTTTGGGCTCTGGCTCCTTTTTTACATGATCGTTTACAAGTAGCGTTCAATTTTCTTTTCTACCTTGGCCCCGTTGGCTTGTTACTACCTATGAAGGATTACCCGCCCCGGCTTTGCGCGGGGCTATTCATTTTGTTGCTTTGGGGTGCTACGTGGCTGCATGCCCACGCGCAGACAGCCCCCATTGTCCGCGGCCAACGCCTGACGGCCGTGGAGGTATACCAGTACCTGGACCGATACAAAGAGGCCGAGTCCATTACGTTTATCCAATGCCACATCACCTATGGCGAACGGGACGATGACTTTCGTTTTGCATGGGATGATTACCCCGATTTTGAGAGTGCTAGCGGATACCGCGGCTCGGTGGCCAAACCCCGCATTGACGCAGACGTGCTCTTTTCAGAATGTACGTTTAACGAAACGGCCAACCGGCAGGTGCAGTTTTCCAACTACTACTTCCGAGGCAAAATTCGGCTGGACAATTGCAGTGGCTATGGCCTCAACTTTAGCCGCTGTGTTTTTTGGGATGGCCTGGCCACCAACGATGTGCGTTTCCGCTACCTGGAACTTTCGTATTGCCAGTTTTATGACGCATTTGGGTTCAATGACGATGAGATCACCCAGCTAAAACTGGATCACTGTCACTTTGTGCGCAATGATAACTCCCTGGCCTTTGGGTTTGACTTTGTCAATCGAAACCAGTTCTATGATTTTTATATTGAGGGCTGTGAGTTTTTAGATCAATCGCGCAAATCGCGCGAGGTGGCCAGCGACAGCATGGTGCATGCCAACAACTTATTGTTCTTTCAGACCTTTGATGTTGAGCACTTCAAAGCAACCGGTTCACTCTTTGATTGCTCGCTTGTGTTGGGCGATTTTGCCGTGGAAACGGCCTTTGTGTTTTCCAACAACCGCTACTTTCAGAAAGTCATTTTTGAACAGGCCCCCAACATTCCCACCGAAGGGTCGGTGTTTTCCTTTGCCGATTTGGTTACCGTGGCACCCAGCCGGAGAAACACGGCCGACTCGATGAGCGTGAAAATAGGCGTCATCCGCGAGCGCCCGGGCGATGTATTTTTGTATTACCGCTATGATAGCGACTGGGAGTATGCCAAAGATCAGGTGCGCCCCTGGATCGATACCGCCCCCGAGAAACAGATCATTCCCGTGTACAGCAAGTTGTTGTCCGTTTTTGACGCTACCGCGGATATTGAGTCGTATAATCTGTGTTTCCGGCAGATGAAGCGCATCGAAAAAACAGCCTCGAAGATACGCTGGGAAACCCAACAGCGGTTTATCGATTGGTTCCGTTGGAAGATGGACATCTTTCTGGAGAAGTTTAGTGCCTACGGCACCGACCCCGTGCTATCGCTGTTCAATTCCTTTTTGGTGATCTGCGCCTTTGCGCTCATTTACATCGTGTTCCCAAGCGAAGAAGACAACCTGCGCTTTCACAACATCCAAACGGCCGTGTACCGTTACGTGTCGCATTTTGCCGAGCAGCAGAAACAGTTTTTGACCACAGACGAACTGTACCAGCGCGATCTGGAAGCCGGCCGCGTCATGAAGCAGCAACTCAAATCCAACATCGAGCGTCTGCCGCCTGTCATCTCGGCCTTGGGCATGCCGTTTTACTACGTGTCTTACTTCTTCGCCTTCGTTCGCCACCGCATCCGCAGCATGGTGCGTTTCAACATTTATCAGGATTGGACGGACCTCAATGCCAAGGGCCGGTTCAAAACATCGCTGGTGGTGAGCTTGAATTTCATCGGTTTTTTGTTGTGGGGATTGGTGATGCGGTTGGTGAATGGGCTTACCCTGAGCCTAAATGCGTTTGTTACCTTGGGGTATGGCGAAATTGTAGCCAAAGGCATCGCCCGGTACTTCTGCGTGATTGAAGGCTTGGTGGGATGGTTCCTGCTCAGCGTGTTTAGTGTTTCACTCATTAGTCAAATACTGCAATGACGCGCCTGCTTTTTTTTCTGTTGGGGGTTTCGTTGCTGCTGTCCTGTGCCAACCACGACCGCGATGACGAACGGCTGCTGTGGGAGTATTATAGTGGGTTTACCTATCCACCCGAACTGTTTGACAGCCTGATACGCGAGGCACGCACCGAAAAAACAAAGCAGTTCTTTAGGGGCATGCGCTGTTTTGAAAAGTACGACCAGTTTGACAGTGTGTCGTGTTACGACAGTGCCCGGTTTATTTTCGATGCCCTGATCACCCAGGAGCCCGACAGCTACCTCGGCTATCTTGGCAAAGGTATTTTACTCACTGAGCGTGGGCGCAAAGATAGAGGCAAGGAGCAGCTCTTTCGCCCGTTTATGGACAGTGCCGAGGCGTGTTATCGCTTGGCCGCCCAACGGCAGCCGAATCATGGTGCTGTGTACTACTACCGCGGGCGCAACCAATACAACATTGACTTGGATACGATCAACCCGTTGGCCATTGCCTACTTGGATACGGCCGCGCAGATCCGGGCCGGCTTTTTCAAGGCCAATGAGCGGTCGGCCGAGTTTCTTTCACATTACCTGGATTTATCCGAAAAACTGGACAGCAACAGCCATGCCCGCTTTCGGTCCATGTTTCCCAGTGCCGAAGAACGCATCAAATATTACTTTGCCCGTAGTCTGGCCATCGACCCCGGCTGGTATCAAACTTATCAAGGCATAGCCAAGGCCACGCACGTCTACTCCGCCCGCGAGCGCATCGATTTTCTGAGCAGAGGCATCGCGTTGGCCGTAAGCAAAAAATCCCGCGATTCGCTCGACCTCATGTTGGCACTGCTTCACATTTACCATCATGATCTGCATGATTTCGAGACGGCCCGTTCGCTATTTGAAAGCCTGCCGGGGACAGATGCCAGCGCCCAAAAGTCGCAAGCCTGGGCAACCTATTACCTGGGTGAGGTACCCGAAGAGGTGCGGAGAGAGTTTCACAGCCTGCGCCAGGTGAGCCGCGAAGAGGGCATCTACGAGTTGTTTCAGTATCATCGGCTGGCAGGTGCGTATGATTCGGCCCAGTGGTATTTGGATCTTTGGAAAAAGACAAATCCCGCCCATACTTTTGGTGCCGAGTATGAACGCGCCAAGCTGCTGTTGCTCCAGCAAAAGGAGGGGGCGGCCCGAGCGTTGTTACAAGAGCTGGCGGACCGCGGGGCGCGGCAATGGGGTGATGAGCGCTTCAACCACCCGGAGTATGCCAAGGCCTATTTTTTGCTCAATTACTTCAACGGATACTGATCGCTACACCAGCATCTTCACCGCGGTGAGCGCAGCCTCTTCGCCTTTGTTTCCGTATTTGCCACCCGCGCGGTCTTCGGCTTGTTTTTGAGTGAGGGTAGTGAGTACTCCAAAAGCGATGGGCTTGTTGGCCTTTAGCATCACTTTCATAATGCCGTAAGCCACCCCCTGACAGATGTAGTCAAAGTGGGCGGTTTCACCCTGAATCACACAACCTAAACAAATAACGGCATCGATTTCTTTGCGTTCAGCCAGTTGCTGCGCTTTTAGGGGTAACTCAAAGCTACCCGGCACCCATGCGGTTTCGATGTTGGATTTACGGGCTCCCAGTTGCAACAGCGTATCGTAGGCGCTCTGCCGCAAGGCATCAGTGATCTCTTCATTCCATTCGGCCACCACCAGGGCAAATCTTTTTTTGCGTATGTCTACTTTTTTTTCTTTCCCCGTAAGGGATGATAGGGGCCCGGCCATAGGGTACATTTTTTTGGCAAGTTCGCACAACCGCCTTCATGTACCAAACAAAAAGGCAACCGAAGGCTGCCTTTTGTGTATGGGTAGACGGTCGGTTTTACGAGTTCGTTTCGAGGCGTGCTTTTTCGCGCTTGGCGTTTTGTGCCTCGGCCGAGTCCCAGAACTTCTCAATGATAGTGGTGTAGGCCTTCAGGGCTTTCTCCTTTTGGGCCAACTTTTCGTATGCCAGCGCAGCTTTCATCAAGTAGGCGGGGGTAAATTCCTTGTTGGGCTTATAGTCGGCTGCCTTTTGGTAGTAGCTGGCGGCTTTTTCAAAATTATCTTGTTCCAGGTAGGCATCGCCCATCAGGCTGTAGGCGCGTGCCTGCACCAACAGGTCGCTGGCACTGAAGTCCTCTAAGTGGAAGATGGCCAATGGGAATTTGCCCTGCTTAAGATAGATGGCCCCGGCATAGAAATTTGCCAGGTTGGCGGCATCGGTCATGCTGTAGTCTTCAATGATTTGCAAGAAGCCGAGGTTGTTGCCATCGCCATTGAGTGCCAGGTTCAGGCTGTCGGCCTCGAAGTAGCGGATGGCCTGGAACATCTCTTTTTGTCCTTCGTCATTGCGCTGGCCTTTCCAGTAGTTGAAACCAAAGTAGCCTGCCACGGCCAAGATCAGCACACCCACGATGCTCAATACCACTTTGGGGTGCTCTTCCGCCCAGTGCTCCACGCCAACGAGTTTGTCCTGAAGTACTTCGGCACTTTCTACGGCCGATGCTTTCTCTTCTTTCTTCTTTGCCATAAAAAATTAAGCCCCGGTGTCATTCGGGGCTGCAAAACTAAACATTCGCGGGGTTAATGCAAAAGAGCTCAGTCGAGTACGTAGGGATAGTCGGGTTCCGCGTACACGTCTGTCAGGGCTTCGCTGGCATCCGGAAATTTGGATTCTTCCGCAAAGCGTACGCTTTCTTCCACCTGTGCATTTACTTTTTCCTCGATGGCCGCCAGGTCGGCCTCGGTCGCTATTTTTTTGGTCAAAATAGTGTGGCGTACCTGCTCTACCGGGTCGCGCTGTTTATATTCTTCCACTTCGTCTTTCGTGCGGTACTTCTGCGGGTCGCTCATGGAGTGACCTTTGTAGCGATAGGTTCGGAACTCCAGCAGGGTGGGCCCTTCGCCAGCCCGCGCGCGCTCGGCTGCCCGGGCCACGGCCTCATGCACCGCTTCCACATTCATCGCGTCCACCGGCTCGCTGGGCATGTCATACGATTCGCCCAAGGTATACAGTTCCGTCACGTTGGATGTACGCTGGACAGACGTGCCCATCGCGTATCCGTTGTTTTCGATCACAAAAATGACGGGCAGTTTCCACAACATGGCCAAATTAAGCGCTTCGTGAAAGGCCCCTTGCCGCACGGCCCCATCGCCCATATAGCAGATGCACAGATTTTTGGTTCCTTTGTATTTTTCCGCGAAAGCGATGCCTGCGCCCAGCGGCACTTGCCCGCCTACAATGCCGTGGCCGCCAAAAAAGTGCCGCTCTTTGTCAAAGATGTGCATGGAGCCACCTTTGCCTTTGGTCGTGCCGGTTTCTTTTCCATATAGTTCGGCCATCACCGCATTGGGCGAGGTGCCCAGCGCCAGCGGGTGGCCATGGTCGCGGTAAGCCGTGATCCACTTGTCGTCCTTGGTCAGCGCGGTCACCGCTCCGGCCGCACAGGCTTCCTGCCCGATGTACAGGTGGCAAAAACCGCGGATCTTTTGCATGCCGTAAAGCTGGCCCGCCTTTTCTTCAAACCTGCGCATCAGGTACATGCTCTCAAACCAATACATGTAGGTCTCTTTGGAGTAGGTGCCCTTGGCTGTTTTGGGTTTTGCTTGCGTGCTGGTAGCCATGATTTATGCAGTTTGCGCCTTAGCGAGTTGCGAAAATACGGCAGGATGCGCCAACTGCCAAACGGCTGTTTGTATTTTGCGGGCCTGTTTAAATGCTACATGCCGGTGTACTTAGCTGATCTTTCGGTGTTTCAATTCAAAAACTATGACGAAGCCCATTGGCAATTTGCGCCCGGCATCAATTGCGTGTTGGGGTGGAATGGAGCAGGCAAAACCAACCTGTTGGATGCCATCCATTACTTGTCGCTGACGCGGAGTTTCCTGCATTCGTCCGATCAGCAGCACGTGCGTCATGGGGCTCAGCAATTTGTAATCAAAGGCGTCTTCGGCACCGAGGAGCCTACGGCTTCGGTGGGCGTGTCGTACCAGGCCGGTGGCCGGAAAGTGGTGCATGAAAACGGCATCGAGTACAAAAAGTTTTCTGAGCACTTGGGCAAATATCCCGTGGTGTTGGTGGCCCCGCAGGATGTAGAACTGATTGAGGGGGGTGGCGAGGCGCGCAGGACTTTTTTTGATAGCCTGCTTTCGCAAATAGACAAACATTACCTGGCGCAGTTGATCCGCTACAACCATTTTCTAAAACAGCGAAACGGTGCCCTGCGCTTGTTTCAAGAACGCGCCACTGTTGACGAGGATTTGCTCGCCCGCTACGATGCCGAATTGATTGAGAACGGGACTTTTTTGGCGCAGGCACGAGCGAGTTTTCTGCAATCTTTGCTGCCCCTGTTGCAAAAGCATTACCGCCATCTAACCGAGCACGCTTCCGAGCACGCCACCATCGTTTATGAAACGTTGCCCGCGGCTGAATATGGCGAAAGGCTGCGGCAATCGGTGATCAAAGATGTGGCGCTAGGCCGCACCACGGTGGGCGTTCACCGCGATGAGTTTCATTTTGTATTGGATGGCCACCCGCTCAAGCGGTTGGGATCTCAGGGCCAGCAGAAGTCTTTTTTGATCGCGCTGAAGTGGGCGGAATTTGACTTGCTGAGCCAGCACCTCGGCAAAAAACCCATCTTGTTGCTGGATGACATTTTCGACAAACTGGACGACAAGCGCATCGGTCATTTGATGGAAGGCGTGGCCAAAGGCCATTTTGGCCAGCTCTTTATCACAGACGCGCGGCCGGAGCGTACCCGCCAACTGATGCGATTGGGCAATCTCACCGCCCATGTCATCACCATCGGGCCTGCGGAATAGGGCAAAACATGCTATCTTTGACTGATGATTTTCCCCACGGTCATAAAAGGAAGCTATATCGAGCGGATGACGGACGAGGAGTTTTTCCGGTTCTGTCAGGACAACCGAGAAATAAAGTTTGAGCGTGCCGCCAATGGCCGGATAATTTTTATGTCACCCACCACATTCATTACAGGGGAGCGGAACCATGAGATTTTGTACCAGCTCCGGAAATGGAACAAGAAGTACAAACTTGGGCGCACGGTTGATTCCGACACTGGATTCTACCTCGCCAACGGGGCCATGCACAACCCGGATGCCGCTTGGGTAAGCTATGCTCGGCTGGCCACTGTGCCTAAAGGCGAGCTTGAATCGTTTCCCCATCTCTGCCCTGATTTTATCATCGAGTTGAAATCAAAATCCGACCGCGTGGACGACCTGAAAGTCAAGATGGATGAATGGATGGCCAATGGTTGTCTGCTCGGGTGGTTGATTGATGCAGACGAGGAAGTCGTGCACGTGTATGAAGGAGGCAGGGTGAGAATAGTAAACGGTTTTGATGCTCCACTTTCGGGCGAGCCGCTCTTGCCCGGGTTTGAATTGATCCTATCCGAGTTGCGGGTGTAGCGCTATGGCCTCGCGCTCAGATAAAGAAGGCAACAGCAAGCACGTGGGCGATGCCATCCGCGAGTTGCTCAAGGCGTATCACATAGAAAACAAGTTCAATGCCGCTGCCGTGGTGGCTTCGTGGGAACGCCTGTTTGGCAAACCCGTGGCTCGCCACACGCGCAAAATATTTCTACGGGACAAAGTTCTTTTTGTCGAACTCGACTCCCCCGCGCTCAAACACGACCTAAGCCTGCACAAAGCCCGGATGATCGAAGCCCTCCATCAGGAGTTTGGCCCCGGGGCGGTGGGCGATATTGTTTTTATGTGAACAGGGCTACAAAAGGGCTTGCCCAGCGCGGCTTCCGCCAATAATCCATCTTTCGGGTTTGCCGAAACCGAAAAACCGTATAATTTTGCGCTCCTGTTTTTTGGAAATGCCCAAAAACAGCCAAAATAGCCTCAAAAGCGTTTTGGGGAAAGTGTTCTTGATTTTGTTGTTCCGGGGAGATACTCAAGCGGCCAACGAGGACAGACTGTAAATCTGTTGACTTATGTCTTCACAGGTTCGAATCCTGTTCTCCCCACTTGTAGGCCGTAGCTTTAGCGAAGGCCTACGTCTCCGAAGTCGGCTTTGGTTGGATGAAGTTCCACCTCCGCCAAGGCTTCGGTGTACAAGCGGGAGTAGCTCAGTTGGTAGAGCGATAGCCTTCCAAGCTATAGGTCGCGGGTTCGAGCCTCGTCTCCCGCTCAAACGAATTCGAAATACACGATTTCGGATTCGAGGGTGAAGATTGTTAACGCTGTTGTAGCTCAGTGCCTGACTGCCGAAGCAAAGCGAAGGTAGGGTAGAGCATGGCGATGTTAATGCCCGGGTAGTGAATGGAGGTACGAGAGTTGGTAAATGCTGTTGTAGCTCAGTGGTAGAGCACTTCCTTGGTAAGGAAGAGGTCGTGAGTTCAATCCTCATCAACAGCTCTGAACGAGATGTTGAGGTGCTCTGCACCAAAGATTAGTAGAGCGGGGTCGTGAGCCTGCCTGTCGGCAGACAGGTTCAATCCTCATCAACAGCTCGAACCGGAAATTGACCGAAGAAGATGTCTTCGGGGTATTTGAAATAATGAACCTGGCGTTTGAACACGTTTTTGGGTGCGTAGCGAACACCAACAGCAAAAGCGTAAGGCAAATGACAGGCAACCTTATCCGAAAGGCTTACCATGTTTAGGGTGGATGCGCCACACGCGCGCATCTTGGAAATTGAAATGTATTTTAATTTTTATACACTTTTAAACTAAACTGGTAAACTAATATGGCAAAGGAAACTTTTGACCGTTCCAAACCCCACGTAAACGTGGGAACCATTGGTCACGTTGACCACGGTAAGACTACGCTTACCGCTGCTATTACGAAAGTATTGGCAAAAAAAGGTCTCGCGGCTGAGCGCGACTTCTCGTCCATCGACAATGCGCCCGAAGAAAAAGAGCGTGGTATCACGATCAACACTTCGCACGTAGAGTACCAAACTGAAAACCGCCACTACGCACACGTAGACTGTCCCGGTCACGCTGACTATGTGAAAAACATGGTTACCGGTGCTGCCCAGATGGACGGTGCTATTCTGGTGGTAGCCGCTACCGATGGCCCCATGCCGCAAACCCGCGAGCACATCCTGTTGGCCCGTCAGGTAGGTGTACCTGCCTTGGTGGTGTTCATGAACAAAGTGGACTTGGTTGACGATCCGGAATTGCTTGACCTGGTGGAGATGGAAGTGCGCGAGCTGCTTTCGTCATACAAATTCCCTGGCGACACCACCCCCGTTATCCGTGGCTCTGCCTTGGGCGGGTTGAATGGCGATGCCAAGTGGGTAGCCAAAATCGAAGAACTGATGAAGGCCGTGGATGAGTTCATCCCCCTGCCCGTTCGTTTGATCGACAAAGACTTTTTGATGCCTGTGGAAGACGTGTTCTCGATCACCGGCCGCGGTACCGTGGCTACCGGCCGTATCGAGCGCGGTGTGATCAAGACGGGCGACCCTGTTCAGATTTTGGGTATGGGCGCTGAAAACCTTTCTTCCACCATCACGGGTGTGGAAATGTTCCGCAAGATCCTTGACCGTGGCGAAGCCGGTGACAACGTAGGGTTGTTGCTGCGCGGTATTGAAAAAGAACAAATCGCCCGCGGCATGGTAATCTGCAAGCCCGGTTCGGTTACTCCTCACGCCAAGTTCAAGGCTGAGGTGTACGTATTGAGCAAAGAAGAAGGTGGCCGTCACACGCCATTCTTCAACAAATACCGCCCTCAGTTTTACTTCCGCACCACGGACGTAACGGGTGAGATCAAATTGGCACAAGGTGTAGAAATGGTAATGCCTGGCGACAACGTGACCATCGAAGTGGAACTGATCAACAAGATCGCCATGGAGAAAGGTTTGCGCTTCGCTATCCGCGAAGGTGGCCGTACGGTTGGCTCGGGCCAGGTGACCGAGATTTTGGACTAAGCCGTTAGCCTGTCTCTTTTGGTATAGTCGCCCGCTGGGAAACCAGCGGGCGATTTTTTTCGGTATGGGTGGCAAAGCCCTTGTGTTGACAACACTATAAAACACTGATTATCAGCGTATAAATGCGGTTTGGCATTTTTCTTGTGCCGCCTTTTGTTTTCTTTTCGGCTTGTTCTACCTTTGCAGTCCTTTTGACATTTAGGGAACACGGGTAAAGGTTAAAGGGGAACTCCTGAGGACGCGGGGGAAAAGACCCAAATCCGAAGAAAAAACGGGTGTAGCTCAATTGGTAGAGTAGCGGTCTCCAAAACCGTTGGCTGGGAGTTCGAGTCTCTCCACCCGTGCAAAAAAGGCGGTTGGCTCCTGTCGAGTGAGATGGTAAACAACCGAGCAAAAGAAAAATGATGGAAAAGGTAAAGACATACATTCTGGATTCCATTGAGGAGATACGGACCAAGGTCACATGGCCCAAGTTCAATGAGCTGCAGAGCAGTGCCATCTTGGTTCTGGTCGCTTCGTTGATCTTCGCCATTATCATCATGTTGGTGGATATTAGCTTCATGAACGGGCTTTCCTGGTTTTATAACGAGGCGGCCAAATAACTATGCAAGTGGCCATGGGTGAATTGAAATGGTATGTGCTCCGGGTCATCAGCGGACAGGAAAAGAAGATAAAATCTTACCTGGAAAACGAAATTGAACGGTCAAAACTGAAGGAATTCATTCCGCAAGTGATGATCCCTTCGGAGAAGGTGTACGAAATGCGGAATGGGAAAAAGCGGGTGCGCGAGCGCAACTTTTTTCCCGGGTACGTACTGGTGTCGGCCGATTTGAGCAATGGCGAGGCCTACCATACCGTGAACAACATACCCGGTGTGATCGGCTTTTTGGGAACCAATGGCTCCAGCGCCACCAACAAAGAGCCGGTAGCCTTGCGCCAATCTGAAGTAAACCGCATCCTCGGCAAAGTGGATGAGGTGGAACAGTTGGATGAAAAGCTGGAAACGCCTTTCATCAAGGGCGAGTCGGTAAAAGTGATGGACGGTCCGTTCAGCGGCTTTACCGGGTCGGTGGAAGAAATTTTTGAAGACAAGAAGAAGCTCAACGTCATGGTGAAGATTTTTGGACGAAACACCCCGGTGGAATTGAGCTACATGCAAGTTGAAAAGTTAGACTAATTAAGATACCACAGTCATGGCAAAGGAAGTAACAGGTTACTTAAAACTACAGGTAAAAGGAGGCGCGGCCAATCCCGCTCCGCCCATCGGCCCGGCCTTGGGTTCAAAGGGTTTGAACATCATGGACTTTTGCAAGCAGTTCAACGCCCGCACGCAAGACAAGCCCGGCCAGGTACTGCCTGTGTTGATCACCATTTACAACGATAAGTCGTTTGACTTTGTCATCAAAACACCGCCCGCGGCTGTGTTGATCATGGAAGCCATCAAAATTCAAAAAGGATCGAAAGAACCCAACCGCCAAAAGGTGGGGTCCATCTCGTGGGATCAGATCAAGAAAATCGCGGAGCTCAAAATGCCCGACCTCAATGCGTTCAAAGTAGAATCGGCCATGAAAATGGTAGCCGGTACCGCCCGCAGCATGGGGGTAACGGTGAGCGGCAAAGCTCCCTGGGAAAATTAATACATCAGCCATCCAATCGTTAAAACAGCCATGGCACGAATCAGCAAAAACAGAAAAGCCGTAGAAGCGAAGTTCAATCTGGAAAAGGAATACTCCTTGGCCGATGCTTCTGCGCTGTTGAAAGACATTACGTTCACCAAGTTTGATGCTTCGGTGGATTTGGATATCCGCCTCGGGGTAGACCCCAAGAAATCTGACCAGATGGTGCGTGGCGTAGTGGCCCTGCCCCACGGATTGGGAAAAGTGGTTCGCACACTGGTGCTCTGCACGCCCGATAAAGTGCAGGAGGCAAAAGATGCCGGTGCCGAACACGTAGGTCTGGATGAGTACATCACCAAGATCGAAGGCGGTTGGACAGACATCGATGTGATCATCTGTACGCCCACCGTGATGGCGAAAGTAGGTAAGCTGGGTAAGGTGTTGGGCCCTCGTGGTTTGATGCCCAACCCGAAGTCAGGAACCGTTACCCTGGAAGTAGGCAAGGCCGTGAAGGACGTGAAGGCGGGTAAGGTGGACTTCAAAATCGACAAACAAGGAATTATCCATGCCAGCATTGGTAAGGCTTCATTCAGTCCCGAGAAGATCAAAGAAAACGCGGCTGAACTTATCAACGTGGTGGCAAAGCTGAAGCCGGCATCGGCCAAGGGGACATATATTCAAAGTGTTACGTTGTCCTCCACGATGAGCCCCGGTATTCGGATCGATAAGAGTAGTATAGGAGTATAAGGTCGGTAATTACAAACAATCATGACCCGCGAAGAAAAAGCACAAGTAATCGAGGAGCTGGCGGAAAAATTTTCGCAGAATGCTCACTTCTATATTACCGATGCGTCAGGTCTTACGGTGGAACAAATCAACACCTTCCGTAAGATGTGTTTCAAGGCAGGGGTGGAGTACCGTGTGTACAAAAACACCCTCATCCGTAAAGCCTTGGAAAAGCAATCCGGTAATTACGAAGATCTGTATAAAGCGTTGCACGGGTTCTCCGGTGTGATCTTCTCCAAAGAGGCAGGCAATGCCCCGGCAAAGGTCATCCAGGAGTATCGTAGAAAAATGAAAGACAGACCGGCCCTGAAGGCTGCGTCTATCGAATCGGCTCTTTTCGTAGGAGAAGAGCACCTTCAAACCCTCGCGGAGCTGAAGAGCAAGAACGAGCTCATTGGCGAAGTGATTTCCTTGCTGCAATCGCCAGCCAAGAATGTGCTTTCAGCTTTGTTGAGCGGAAAGAACACCGTGGCCGGCCTGGTGAAGGCACTGGAAGAAAGAAAACAATAACACGTAAAATCAACATCTTAAATTTTTATCAATCATGGCGGACATCAAATCACTTGGCGATCAACTGGTAGAACTTACCGTGAAGGAAGTTAACGAATTGGCTTCTTACCTGAAAGAAACATACGGCATTGAACCTGCGGCTGCTGCCGTAGTAGCCGGCCCTGCGGCTGGTGGTGCAGCAGGCGGTGGTGCGGCCGCGGCCGAAAAGACCAACTTCGATGTGGTACTGAAGGCAGCGGGTGCCAACAAGCTTCAAATCGTGAAATTGGTGAAAGAATTGACTGGTCTGGGCTTGAAAGAAGCCAAAGACGTAGTCGATGGCGCACCCAAAACAATCAAAGAAGGCTTGCCCAAAGACGAAGCCGAAAACTTGAAGAAGCAACTCGTAGAGGCCGGTGCCGAAGTAGAGTTGAAGTAATTCTTCTTGAAGACGAAGGGCACCGTCTGAACAGGAAATTCAGACCCCATGCCTTCCGGAACACCACCGGAAGGCATTGGGGTTTGACTGTTTGTGCCCGTGGTAGTAGTATGTAGTCCGGGAACCTTAAATTCTGAAGACCTTGGCAAAGAAAAATAGCAATGGCAGGATCGACTTTTCGTCCATTGAAAAGATCATCGACTATCCTGACTTTCTGGATGTACAGCTCCAGTCATTTAAAGACTTTTTGCAGATCGAAACGCCTGCCGAAAAGCGTCAGAACGAGGGGCTTTTCAAAGTATTTGCGGAGAACTTCCCCATCACCGACTCGCGCGAAAACTTCGTGCTGGAGTTTGTCGATTACACGATCGACCCGCCCAAGTACTCGGTGGATGAGTGCATCGACCGTGGGCTGACGTACTCCGTGCCGCTGAAGGCCAAGTTGCGCCTGACGTGTAACGATGAGGACAACGAGGATTTTGAGACCATCGAGCAAGAGGTGTTCCTCGGAAACATCCCCTACATGACCGAGAAAGGCTCGTTCGTGATCAACGGGGCCGAGCGCGTCATCGTTTCTCAGTTGCACCGGTCGCCCGGAGTGTTCTTCGCCATGAGTAAACACACCAACGGCACCAAACTGTATTCCGCTCGCATTATCCCGTTCAAAGGCTCGTGGATTGAATTTGCCACGGATGTCAATGCGGTGATGTATGCCTACATCGACCGGAAGAAAAAATTCCCCGTCACCACGCTGCTCCGCGCCATCGGGTACGGGACAGATAAAGACATTTTGGACCTGTTTGGTCTCTCCGAAGAAGTGGAGGCCAATAAAAATACACTCAAGAAAATAGTGGACCGCAAGTTGGCCGCCCGGGTGCTCAAAACCTGGACGGAAGACTTTGTGGATGAAGATACCGGTGAGGTGGTGTCCATCGATCGTAACGAAGTGCTATTGGAGCGCGATCATGTTATTACCGCAGAAGATGTAGACGTAATTTTGGAATCGGGCGTGAAGTCCATCATCCTGCACCGCGATGATGTGAACGTGGCCGACTACCAGATCATCTTCAACACCTTGGCGAAAGACAACTCCAACTCTGAAAAAGAGGCCGTGGAGCAGATCTACCGCCAGTTGCGCAATACCGAAGCACCCGATGAGCAAACCGCGCGCGACATCATTCAAAGTTTGTTCTTTAGCGAAAAACGCTACGATTTGGGTGAAGTGGGCCGCTACCGGATCAACAAAAAATTGGGCTTGGAATTGAGTGCCGACCAGCGCGTACTTACCACCCAGGACATCATCCTCATCGTGAAGTACCTGATCGGGCTGATCAACTCCAAAGCGTTGATTGATGACATCGATCACTTGAGCAACAGACGCGTGCGCACGGTGGGCGAACAATTGTATTCGCAGTTTGGCGTAGGCTTGGCCCGTATGGCCCGCACCATTAAGGAGCGCATGAACGTTCGCGATAACGAAGACTTTAAACCAGTTGATTTGATCAACGCGCGTACCTTGTCTTCGGTGATCAACTCGTTCTTTGGTACCAACCAGCTCAGCCAGTTCATGGATCAAACCAATCCGCTGGCCGAGATCACCCATAAGCGAAGAATGTCAGCGCTCGGTCCAGGCGGTCTTTCGCGTGAACGGGCGGGCTTTGAAGTTCGTGACGTTCATTATACCCACTACGGCCGCTTGTGCACCATTGAAACACCCGAAGGCCCGAACATCGGGTTGATTTCTTCGCTGTGTGTTCATGCCAAAGTGAACAAGATGGGCTTTATTGAAACGCCCTACCGCAGGGTGGAAAACGGCAAAGTGAAGAAAGACTTGATCTTTTTGACGGCCGAAGAGGAAGACACGCACAATATTGCCCAGGCCAACGTGAAGTTGAAGTCGAACGGGGAGTTTGACGAAGAAAAAGTAAAAGCACGTTTTGAGGGTGATTTTCCGGTGGTGGAACCAACGGAGATCAAGTACATGGATATCGCCCCGAACCAGATCGTATCGATTGCCGCTTCGTTGATTCCGTTCCTGGAGCACGATGATGCCAACCGTGCATTGATGGGTTCGAACATGCAACGCCAAGCCGTGCCGCTGATGCGTCCGGAGGCACCCATTGTGGGCACCGGGCTCGAAGGCCGCATTGCCATTGACTCGCGTGCGCTCATTTTGGCCGAGGCCAATGGCGTAGTGGATTATGTTGACGCCAAGAAGATCACCATCAAGTATGAAGTAAGCGAAGAGCAACAGATGGTGCGCTTCGAAGACGAATACAAGACGTATAGCCTGATCAAATTCCGCAGAACCAACCAAGATACGTGTATCAACCTGACCCCGCTGGTGAAGAAAGGCGAGAAAGTGGCGAAAGGCCAGCCGCTGTGCCAGGGGTACGGAACGGCCAATGGAGAGTTGGCGCTAGGTCGCAACCTATTGGTAGCCTACATGCCTTGGCAAGGGTACAACTTTGAAGATGCGATTGTTATATCCGAGCGCGTAGTGCGTGATGACATCTACACGTCCATCCACATTGAAGAATTTGAATTGGAAGTGCGCGATACGAAGCGGGGCGAAGAGGAATTGACCTCGGAAATCCCGAACGTGAGCGAAGAGGCGGTGAAGCATTTGGATGAAAACGGTATCATCCGCATAGGCGCAGAAGTAAAAGAAGGCGATATCCTGATCGGCAAGATTACGCCCAAAGGCGAAACCGATCCCACTCCAGAAGAGAAGCTGCTGCGCGCCATTTTTGGTGACAAGGCGGGCGATGTGAAAGATGCTTCCATGAAGGCACCTCCCTCGTTGAAAGGTGTGGTGATCGACACCAAACTGTTCTCACGCCCCAAGCGCGACAAAGACTTGCGCACCAAGAACAAGAAGGAATTGGATGCGCTGAAAACGCGTTACAGCAAGTCGCTGACCGATTTGCGCAACGACATGATCAAGAAACTGACCAGCTTACTCACGGGCAAGACCAGTCAGGGGGTTCGCCACAAGTTTGGTGATGAATTGATCAGCAAAGGCGTGAAGTTCACCTCGAAGGTGATCGAAAGCAATCTGTTCCCGGACAAGAACATTTACCGCGATGAAAGCAACTATGCGGTGCCCGAGGAGGTAAATCTGATTTCGGATGTGAGCTTGGATGGATGGACAACCGATGAGCCGACCAACGACTGGGTGGCCGAACTGGTGAAAAACTACATCAACCGCAGAAACGTGATAGCGGGTGAGTTCAAGCGCGAGCGTTTCACGCTGGAAGTGGGAGATGAATTGCCCGCGGGCATTGTGCAATTGGCAAAAGTATATGTGGCCAAGAAGCGCAAGCTGAAAGTGGGAGACAAGATGGCCGGCCGCCACGGCAACAAGGGTGTGGTAGCCCGTATCGTGCGCGAGGAAGACATGCCATTCCTGGAAGACGGCACTCCGGTGGATATTTGTTTGAACCCGCTGGGCGTGCCTTCGCGTATGAACTTGGGTCAGATTTATGAAACCGTACTGGCATGGGCCGGTAAGAAATTGAGCCGCAAATACGCCACTCCGATTTTTGATGGTGCCTCGATGGATCAGGTGGCCACCGAATTGAAAGAGGCTGGCTTGCCCGAATATGGACGTACTTATCTGTACGATGGATTGACGGGCGAGAAGTTTGATCAGCCGGTGACTGTGGGCATGGCCTACATGCTGAAACTTGGTCACTTGGTGGACGACAAGATGCACGCACGCTCCATCGGGCCGTATTCGCTCATTACGCAACAGCCCCTGGGCGGTAAGGCACAGTTTGGCGGTCAGCGTTTTGGAGAGATGGAGGTTTGGGCGATTGAGGCATTCGGTGCTTCGCACATCCTGCAGGAAATCCTGACGGTGAAGTCGGACGATGTGATTGGTCGTGCCAAAGCATATGAATCGATTGTGAAAGGGGAGAACATGCGCAAGCCAAACATCCCTGAATCGTTCAATGTGCTGGTGCACGAATTGCGTGGCCTGGCACTGGAGATTACGATGGATTAATGGTCAATAGTCGTTAGTCAATGGTCTATCAGCCATCGACTATCGACTAAAAGCCAGAGGTGAAAAAGTATAATTTAACTGAAAAAGCACACAACATGTCTTTCAGAAAAAATAAAAAAATCAACAACGACTTCTCGAAGATCACCATCAGCTTGGCATCGCCAGAATCCATTCTGGAGAGTTCGCATGGCGAGGTGACACAGCCCGAGACCATCAACTACCGCACGTACAAGCCCGAAATGGGCGGTCTGTTCTGCGAGCGTATTTTCGGTCCGGTAAAAGACTGGGAATGTCATTGCGGTAAGTACAAGCGCATCCGCTACAAGGGCATCATCTGCGACCGCTGTGGAGTGGAAGTGACCGAGAAGAAGGTAAGGCGCGAGCGCATGGGCCACATCGAGCTGGTAACGCCCGTGGCGCACATTTGGTATTTCCGTTCACTGCCCAACAAGATCGGTTATTTGCTGGGGTTGCCCACCAAAAAATTGGATCAGATCATTTACTACGAACGCTATGTGGTGATCCAACCCGGTATCAAAGAAGAAGATGGTGTTAACCGCCTCGACTTCCTCACCGAAGAAGAATATCTCGACATCGTGGATAAACTCCCTCGCGAGAACCAGATGTTGGACGATAACGACCCCAAGAAGTTTATCGCCAAAATGGGTGCTGATGCGTTGGAGATGCTGCTATCGCGCCTGAAGTTGAATGAGCTTTCGTATGAGCTTCGCCACCAGGCTGCTACCGATACTTCGCAACAGCGCAAGGCGGAAGCATTGAAGCGCTTGAAAGTGGTGGAAGCATTCCGCGATGCCAACACGCGCGTGGAAAACCGCCCCGAGTGGATGGTCATCAAAATGGTACCGGTGATACCGCCCGAGTTGCGTCCGCTCGTACCGTTGGATGGTGGCCGTTTTGCCACATCTGATTTGAACGACTTGTACAGACGCGTAATAATCCGCAACAACCGCTTGAAGCGATTGATCGACATCAAAGCGCCTGAAGTGATTTTGCGCAACGAAAAGCGCATGCTGCAAGAAGCGGTGGACTCCCTGTTCGACAACTCGCGCAAGGTAAACGCGGTACGTTCCGATGGAAACCGTGCGTTGAAGTCGTTGAGCGATATGCTGAAAGGCAAGCAAGGTCGTTTCCGCCAGAACCTGTTGGGTAAGCGCGTAGACTACTCAGGCCGTTCGGTGATTGTGGTGGGCCCTGAATTGAAACTGCATGAATGCGGTCTGCCAAAAGATATGGCTGCGGAATTATTTAAGCCATTCATCATTCGCAAACTGATCGAAAGGGGAATTGTCAAGACCGTTAAATCGGCCAAGAAAATAGTAGACCGGAAAGATCCGGTAGTGTGGGATATTTTGGAGAACGTGTTGAAAGGACATCCCGTTCTTTTAAACCGCGCTCCAACGCTCCACCGCTTGGGTATTCAGGCATTCCAGCCCAAGTTGATCGAAGGAAAGGCTATTCAGTTGCACCCGTTGGTGTGTACTGCTTTCAACGCTGACTTTGACGGTGACCAGATGGCCGTGCACGTGCCGCTGGGTCAGGAAGCCATCTTGGAGGCCTCGATGCTGATGCTTTCATCGCACAACATTTTGAACCCGTCCAATGGCGCCCCGATCACTGTTCCTTCGCAGGATATGGTGTTGGGACTCTACTACCTCACCAAAGGAAGAAAAGGACAAAAGGGCGAAGGAAAGACCTTTTACTCGCCCGAAGAAGTAATCATTGCCCACAACGAAGGTAAGCTGGCAAAGCATGCCCTCATCAAAGTGCGCGTAAACGTCAAAGACAAGAAGACAGGCGAGCTGTCGCGCAAATTGATCGAAACCGTTGCCGGCCGCGTGATCTTTAACCAGGTAGTGCCCGATGAAGTGGGTTTTGTAGACGAACTGCTCACCAAGAAAAAACTGCAAACCATCATTGCCGATGTGTTCAAAGCTGCGGGCCTCTCCAAAACGGCCAAGTTTTTGGATGACATCAAAGAACTCGGTTTCCAGATGGCCTACAAAGGTGGCTTGAGCATGGGCTTGAACGATGTGAAGGTGCCTGCCGAGAAGAAGAAACTGGTGGAGGACGCCCAGAAAGAAGTTGATTCCGTTTGGAACAACTACATGATGGGTTTGATCACCGATAACGAACGGTACAACCAGGTAATTGATATTTGGACCCGCACCAATACGTTGTTGACCAACACGCTGATGAAGCAGTTGGAAGAAGATCAGCAGGGCTTCAACTCCATTTATATGATGATGCACTCGGGCGCGCGGGGTTCGCGCGAGCAGGTGCGCCAGTTGGGTGGTATGCGCGGGCTTATGGCCAAGCCGCAGAAAAACCTGGCAGGCTCAGTCGGTTCAATCATCGAGAACCCCATCTTGTCGAATTTCAAAGAGGGGTTGGATGTGTTGGAGTACTTTATCTCTACCCACGGTGCCCGTAAAGGGTTGGCGGATACCGCCTTGAAAACGGCCGATGCCGGTTACCTGACCAGACGTTTGGTGGATGTGGCCCAGGATTTGGTCATCACCGAAGATGATTGCGGCACGTTGCGCGGCTTGTTGGTGACTGCGTTGAAAGACAACGAAGATATTGTGGAGCCATTGTCCGAACGCATCTTGGGCCGGGTTACGGTGCATGACATCTATGATCCGCTCACGGACGAGTTGATCTGCGCGGCCAACGAGGAAATAACAGATGAAATTGCCAAGCGCATTGAGGAAACGAGCATTGAAGAAGTTGAAATCCGTTCGTTGCTGACGTGCGAAACCAAAATAGGGGGCTGCGCGAAGTGCTACGGCCGCAACTTGGCTACCGGAAAAATGGTGCAGGTGGGCGAAGCCGTTGGCGTTATCGCAGCACAGTCTATTGGTGAACCGGGCACTCAGTTGACGCTTCGCACCTTCCACGTGGGCGGTACTGCGTCAAACATTGCCACCGAAGCAAACATCAAAGCGAAATTCCCCGGTGCCGTGGAGTTCGAAGGCATCCGCACGGTGGATACCGTGGACAAGGAAGGCAATGCCGTAAAAGTGGTGATGGGCCGCACAGGAGAAATACGGATTGTAGACAAAGAGAAAGGCCGTGTGTTGATTACGAACAACGTGCCCTATGGTGCCTTTTTGCTCGTGAAAGATGGACAAAAAGTGGAGAAAGGTGATGAGCTGTGTAACTGGGATCCATACAATGCGGTAATTTTGTCCGAGTTTGATGGCGAAATTGAATACGAGGCCATTATCGAAGGCATCACGTACAAGGAGGAGTCCGATGAGCAAACCGGGCACCGCGAAAAGGTAATTACCGAAACACGCGATAAGACAAAGAACCCTGCCATCATCGTGAAGGGCAAGAGCGACCAGAAAGGATATAACATTCCCGTAGGCGCGCACTTGGCCGTGGATGAAGGTGACAAGATCAAAGCCGGACAAGTGTTGGCGAAGATCCCCCGCACGATGGGCAAGAGCCGTGACATCACCGGTGGTTTGCCGCGCGTAACGGAATTGTTTGAGGCGCGCAATCCTTCCAATCCGGCTGTGGTAAGTGAAATTGACGGGGTGGTGACGTATGGAGGTATCAAGCGGGGTAACCGCGAAATCTTCATCGAGAGCCGGGATGGTGTGCAGAAGCGCTACTTGGTGCCGCTGAGCAAGCACATCCTGGTGCAAGACAATGACTTTGTGAAAGCAGGTCAGCCATTATCCGATGGTTCCATCACGCCTTCGGACATCCTGGCGATTAAAGGCCCCACGGCTGTACAAGAATACCTGGTGAACGAAATTCAGGAAGTATACCGCCTGCAGGGTGTGAAGATTAACGACAAGCACATTGAGGCTATCGTAAGCCAGATGATGCAGAAAGTTGAGATCATCGACTCCGGTGATACGACTTTCCTGCCGGGCGAATATGTGGATAAGTTTGAATTCCGTGAAGTGAACGATGCGATTCTGGATAAGAAAGTGGTAACCGATGGAGGCGATTCGCAGCGCTTTAAGGTGGGGCAGATCATCACGCCACGCGAGTTGCGCGATGAAAACTCGGCCCTGAAGCGCAAAGACCAAAAACTGGTTGACGTGCGGGATGCCCTTTCGGCTGTATCGCGTCCTACCTTACAAGGGATTACACAGGCTTCGTTGAAGACGGAAAGCTGGCTATCGGCTGCTTCATTCCAAGAAACGACCAAAGTTCTCAGCGAGGCGGCCATCCGCGGAAAGGCAGATCAACTGATCGGACTGAAAGAGAACGTGATCGTGGGTCACTTGATTCCAGCCGGTACGGGTCAGCGCAGGTTCAATGACATCATCGTGGGTTCAGAAGAAGAGTATGAGAACCTGGTGAACGCTCCTGAGCGCAAACCGCGCGAAAAGCAATTCGCAGAGTGATTTGGCTTCTTTGAACATGAGCTAGAACGTAAAGGGGCCGTCTTTTCTGAGGACGGCCCCGATTATTTTAGGCAAGGTACTTCGAATAACGTCCTTTTGAATTCAAAATCTTCAACGTGAATTTTTATGGCAGAGAACAAAAACGAACCACAGCAAAATCAGATCAACATTGAGCTGTCGGAAGAAATAGCCGAGGGTGTGTACTCCAACCTGGCGATGATTGCCCACTCGAACAGCGAATTTGTCATTGATTTTATCCGGTTGATGCCGGGTGTGCCCAAAGCCCGTGTCAAGTCGCGTATCATTATCACACCAGAGCATGCCAAACGGTTGCTGGCCGCGCTCAAAGATAACATCAGCAAGTATGAGGCTACCTTTGGGCCCATCAAGCAAACCAATGACGCGCCCCAGTTCCCGATGAACTTTGGGGGTACTATGGGCGAAGCGTAAGCGTTTGGTTACAACACAACAAATCGCCTGCTGTAGGTTTTACCTCGCCAGGTGATGCGGGCGATGTAGAGGCCCGGAGTCAAACGTTGTGCTTGGAAGGGGAAGTCTTGAAAAGGCTGCAAAAGAAACGTGTCGCTGATGGGTTGCCCCAAGGTGGTGTAAAACGAAACCGTAACACTGCGATCCACCCGAATATTTACCACTTGGTCACTTCGGCTGGCAGGATTGGGAAAGATGCTGATGTTGGGTTCATCGGGCAGCGGAGCGAGGTCTTCGTTGCGCATTACCACCAAACCGCCTGCCACGGTGCCCAGCACGAGCGCGGGCCGCGAGGTATTGAACAAGTTCGCCACCGTGGGCACAATGCGGCCACCAAAGTTTTTTTCAACATAGCGTTTGCTGAACGGGTCGAAGAGGATGGCCGTGAGTTCAGTCTCGGGCGTGGCACTCCGGTAGTTTGGAAAAATGGACACGCGCCCTCGTTGGTTGCCCATCACCAAGTCAGCCGTGCCATCGGCATCCAGGTCAGCTATGGCGAGTGCCGGATTTTGGCGCGAGGTGCTATTTCCCAAACCGGCAAATGCTTCGTTTTCCAACACAAAAGAAGGTGAATTTCCCCGGCCCACATTTTGGTAAAAGTGCACCGCCCCGGTGGTGCGCCCCACCAGCAGGTCGGCTAACCCATCTTGATTAACATCAGTGACCAAAACGGTTTCCGTGGCATTGATCTCAAAGCCCAGTGCCTGAGGCTCGTTACCGGCAAAGCCGCTACTCGCCTGGTTTAACACGACATATACTTGCGTGAGGCCGGTAAAAAATGCCGTAGCGGTAAAGATCAAGTCAGGCCGGGTATCGGCATTGATATCGGCAAAGTGTGGTTTGATGTTGTACAGCGAGTACAGCGATAGATTCAAATAATCATCGGTGACCCATTCAAAGGCCGGTTGGGTTGTACTGCCTCGGTTTTCATAAAAGCGGATGGAGCCATCAAAACCGGCAGCTCCGTACGTGCCGATAAACAGATCGTAGTCGCCATCATCGTCCACATCAAAAAAAGCGGGGCTGGCATTATCGCCTACATCAATCATCTCCGATTGCAGGAAGTTGCGTTGCGGGGGTTCAAATACGGGAAGTTCATTTGTGCCTGTGTTTTTGTAATACCAGATCGAGTTGGCAAAATCCATGAAAGAGCCTCGCTCATAAAGATTGGGGGATACGAGCAGGTCTTTACGGCCATCACCGTCCACATCTTCAAAATAGGGGGCGGGGAAAAGCATGGCCGCGGGCGATCCGGCAGGGAACAACGTGGCCGATTGAAACACCGGGTCTTCGGCCGTGCCCTCGTTTTTGAGCAAATAAATTCGGGGGCAAGCACTCTGTTCAGAGAACAATAAGTCTTTGTCGCCATCGCCATCGGTATCGACAAAGAGGATCGCTTTTCCGCCTGCGTGTTGGGTGCGGCCTGCGGTGGAAGGTGCGCACGCGGCATTATTGAACGCAAAAACGCCACACGCACATTCGGTCACGCCCCCATAGCGCTGCGTTACGCGCCTCATTTGCAGCGAATCGCAGGTGCCCGCGCTATCCATGCTCAGATTTTTGTGCCACTCGATGGAGCCGATGCCTACAAACCGAACGTTCAGCACGTCCAGGTCGCCATCGCCATCAATGTCTTCAATGGCAGATAATCCTTGCTGATCGATTTGCAGGTTGGTGGAACCGCTAAAACCGATGGTCAACAGGGGCGAGTCGCCATTGAACGGGCGCCAACGCAGGCCATCGGCCGAAGAGATGTTCACGATGACTCGTATGCCGAGCGGATGACTGGTGAAGACATCTTTCTTGCCATCGCAATTGAAATCACGCAACAACAGCCACTGGCTAATGCCGTCCGGAAACTGACTTTCGTACTCGGGGGCATACCGGTAAAACGTTCCTTCACGGAGAAAAGTGGAAAGCTTGTCCGAAGCCCTGTCAAACACCACCAAGTCTTCTTGGCCATCGTTATCCAAGTCCATCGTGCTGACCTGCACGCTGTTGAGACCGCCCGCCCACGGGTTGGCCAACAGCCGGTCGCCCACCGCCACCGGAATGGATTGATCCAGCGAATAGGTGAACTGGGCCCATGCCACTGCGCCTGTCATCAGCCACCCTCCCAAGAGCACGAGTTTACGCATGAACTTTTTCTTCACAATTAAAACGAGGCCAGCCACCCACATGTTATCTTGCCCTCAAGTTAAGTTGAATTTTGGTATGGAGATAGGCCGGTTGTATGAAGCTTTTCTAACGTGCCGCGGGATTTCCACCGACACGCGCAGCATCGTGCCCGGCTCGCTTTTTTTTGCGTTGAAAGGCCCCCGTTTTAATGCCAATGAATTTGCCCGCGAGGCACTCGAAAAAGGCGCGCGCTATGCCGTGGTTGACGAGGCACACGGGGCCACTGACCCGCGCTGTCTGATGGTGGATGATACACTGACGGTCTTGCAGGCGTTGGCCAGGCATCACCGCAGCACGTTGACGATTCCCGTAATCGGACTTACCGGCTCCAACGGAAAAACCACGAGCAAAGAATTGGTGCATGCCGTGCTTTCGCAGCGCTTCAAAACGCTGGCCACCCAGGGAAATCTGAACAATCACATTGGGGTGCCATTGACTATTCTGCAAATAGATCGGTCGATAGAGGTGGCGATTGTGGAAATGGGTGCCAACCATGTGGGGGAGATAGCCTTGCTCAGTTCCATCGCGCAGCCCACCCATGGTTTTATCACCAATATCGGGCGGGCCCACATCGGCACGTTTGGCGGGTTTGAAAACATTGTGCGCGGCAAGTCGGAGCTATACCATCACCTTATTCAAAGTAACGGGGTGGTGTTTGTCAATTCACAAAATGAGATGTTGGCCAATATGGCCAAACGGTTCAAGTCGCCCATATTTTATCCGGGTGAAAACGATTTCTATCACTGTCAGCTTATTTCGGCCAATCCGTTTGTGACGGTACAGGCAGCCAATGGTGAGCGAGTTCAATCGCAACTGGTGGGTGCCTATAACTTTGAAAACATCGCGGTGGCACTGTGTATCGGGAAGTATTTTCACGTGCCCGATCACGAAGCGCATGAGGCCCTGCGGGCGTATGTGCCCTCCAACATGCGGTCGCAAATTATCCGGAAAGGCAGCAACACGGTGATTTTGGATGCCTATAATGCCAACCCCAGTTCGATGGAGGCGGCCTTGAACAACTTGGCGGCCATGGACGCCAAGAAAAAATTGGCAATTGTGGGCGACATGTATGAGTTGGAGGAGGAGACGGAGGCGGAACACCGCAAAGTAGGCGAGCAATTGCGACAGTTGGATCTGCCGGCCCTGTTGTGCGGACCGCACATGAAGGCCGCGGCTGGGGCGTGGCCTCAGGCACTGCATTTCGAAACCGTGACCCTGCTCAAAGGCTATTTGTTGGAACATCCCCTGACGGACACAACCGTCTTGGTCAAAGCCTCGCGCGGCATGCGATTGGAACAAGTCTTGGATGTGATTTCGTTGCAATAATTTATTGTGTCCACCGAAAAATCTTTTTATGAAAAATACATGGTTATTCCTGTCCAAGCTCTCCAAAAACAACAACCGCGAGTGGTTTGAGAAAAACAAAGCTACCTACCTGGCTGCGAAGGACGAGTTTGAAGATTTTGTAGCGTCTGTACTGCAGGAAACGATAAAATTTCAGCCCGACTATGCCCACTTGGAAGCACGCAAACTGATCTTTCGCATCTACCGCGATGTGCGCTTTAGCAAAGACAAAAAACCCTACAAGACAAACATGGGTGCAGGCTTTTCGCCTGGAGGCAAGCTGATCCAAGAACCGGGCTACTATCTGCACATCGAACCGGGCAATAAGAGTTTTATCGCGGGCGGACTGTACATGCCCGAGCCACCCTTGTTGGCCAAGGTGCGGCAAGAGATCGACTACAATGGCGACAAACTGAAAAAGATATTTGCCCGCGCGGAGTTCAAAAAAGCCGTGGCTGGATGGGACGATTTTGACAAGCTCAAGAAGGTACCCAAAGGCTATGACGCGGAACATCCGCTGGCCGAGTGGTTGAAGCTGAAAAGTTTTGTGGTCACATGTAAACTTACGGATAAGCAGGTGACCGCCCCGGGGTTTGCCAAAGAAGCAGCCAAGACGTTCAAGCTGATAAAACCACTGAACGATTTTTTGAAGCTGGCCATCGCCTGATGGCTCCGATTTACGCAGAGCCTCGATACAAAGGTAGTTTTACACCGGCCCTTTCTTAAGCATCCATTTCATCAGCGGGCCGGAGCTGATGCTGGTGATCAACGCCATAATCACCAACGACACAAACACGCGTTCGCTGATCAGTCCATTCTCCAGTGCCACCAAACCCAAGATGATTTCCATCGCGCCCCGCGCATTCATGCCAAAGGCAGCCGCCAACGATTCGCGCCAGGTGAAGCCTCCTAGCCGCGTGCCCAGCCCGCTGCCAATGATTTTTCCCGCGAAGGCAATGACCAAAATGATCAGCGTAAGCCACCCGTCAAAATTGGCGATGAAATTTACCCGAAGACCAATCGAAACAAAGAAGAGAGGGGCAAAAATGTTGTTGATAAATTGATGGACGATTTCCTTGGCGCGTTCCGAGAAATGCTCCGAGTCGCCCAGCGCGATGCCAATGATAAAAGCACCAAAGATGGCATGGATACCAATGTATTCCGTGAACGCTGCGGCCAAGAAACAGAGAGTGAGGGAGACCGAGAGTACCCCGCCTGGCCAGGCCAGTTTTTTATTCATCCACGGCAGCACACGATTCAGCAAGCCACGTCCCAACGTGAGCATGAGCGCGGTAAAACCCACCGTGAGCCAAAGAGTGTGAATGAGCGAAAGATTTTGCTGGCCTTTTCCGATCAACCCCAGCACGACCGAAAAAATCAACCATCCGATGATGTCATTTATCATGGCCGAGGAAATCACCAGCATCCCCATGCGCGACTTGAAAATACCCAAATCCATCAGGATGCGCGCAATAACCGGGAGCGCAGTGATGGACATAGAGGCACCCATGAACAGCGCAAAAGGCAAGTGCAGTGCAGTGGCATCTGCACCAAACCAATGGGGGGCATAGTAGGGTACCACAAACCCCAACGCAAAGGGGATCACCAATCCGAAAAGACTGGTGTACACAGCTTGGCGACCTTGCTGCAATACGATATGCAGATCTACCTCCAGCCCTGCGATAAACAGAAGCATGACCACCGCCATCTGCACGATTCCTGACAATACAATCCCCGAAGAATTGTCGGCCGGGAAGAGCGAGTGAAATCCATCGGGTGAAATGATACCCAATACCGTGGGGCCTAGCAACAAACCGGCCACCAACTCACCTACGACAGCCGGCTGCTTTACTTTTCGGGCAACTTCCGCCAGCACCCGCCCAACCAACAGCATGAGGCCCAATTGCACAAACAACAGCATCACATCCATCTGCCCAAGCTTACCCACGGCTACCCTCCTTTCTTGGATTGACGATCATCAGGTTGCAGGGCAGTTCGGCAAAGATGTATTCCAAGTCGTGGGGAAACACCCGGTCGAACAGCGAGAACTTGCGCGGGGGTGCCCCCACAATGAGCAGATCCGCTTCCTTGCGCCCGGCAAAACGGGCGAGTTCAAATCCTGATTTGCCAGAGAGCACCTTGATGTTGACCTTCACGCCTTCATGCGGAATGGACTGCATCAGCTTTTCCACGGCCGCAAACTCCTCCCGTAACAAATTTTGCTGCACTTTATTGTATTCTTCTTCGGAGCATTGATCGGCCGAGACGAGGGCCAGCCCCATGAGTTTTAGCTCGCGCACTACGTGCAACCAACTTTCCTTTTCATGCTCGGCCATCCAACAACCTACGCGCAGCGCCTCTCCGATGTGGGGGCTGTCTTCCGCGTTCACCACGATGTTTTTCATCGGGCGGGGTTCTTCTGAGGGCTGTGTAAGCACGTAAATGGAGCACGATGCTTTGCGCATGATGGTGCGCGCCACGGTGCCCACGTAGTAGCCCACCAAGTTTTCTTTTCGCAAGGCCCCCATCAGCAGCAAGTCAATGTGGTTTTCCTGACATGCCTTCAAGATTGCCTCGGCTGGCTTTCCTCGTTGCCAAGCGATGGGCGTAGCGGCCGGCAGCGAAGTTTGTGCCAGCAGATCGTTTAGCTTGGCCTCGGCTTCGGGCGTTTTTTCGCCCGCGTGGATCAAGACCAAGTCAGCGTTGAGCCACCGCTTCAGTCGCCACGCCTCACGGAGCAAGGCTGCGGCCGTGGGAGAAAATGTGATGGCTAAGGCGATGCGTTTAAACGGACCTGTCATACCCCCATGGAGTGATGTTCACAACCGCAAGGTAGCATTTGTTGGCCGCTTGCGGAAAGATTGGGGACGGCTGTCAAGCTAACCGTTTAAAAATCTTACTTTTATCGCTTCTCACGTATGGGAATAAAAAAGTGGCTGCGGAATTTTCTGATCGGGCGCATGCGCTACATACCCGAGTATACCGAATACAAAAGGACGATTCTGGTGGGGAGCATCTGTTTGGCCAGTATTGCCATTGGCGTCATTGACGGTGCGTTGGACATGTTGCTCGGCAATACGCGATTCACCCCGCATTACGTTTTGGTGATCGCGGTTTCGCTGGTGTCGTTGCTCATCAACCGGGCGGGCCGCTCATCAGTGGCCATTGCCCTCCAGTTGCTGATGGCCAATGCCATTGTGTATTACTTTGCGCTTGCCGACCGAAGCAACACAGGCACGTATCTGTTTTTTGTTTCCAACACGATAGGGGCAGTGGCTTTTTTTGGATACAAAGAGTTGCGGGTAGCACTTCTTTTTGTGTTGCTGACCACCTTGTTGTTTCTCTCTTCGCATACCGGCTGGCCGTGGCAGGTAGAAAAAACGCGCGTCAGCATCTTTGTCATGGTAAATTTTATGTGCGTGATCTTGGCCTGCGTAATGATCATCACCATCATGTTGCGCATCAATCATCGGGCGGAGCGCACCATTGAAGCCAAAAATGAGGAATTGGTGAAGGCGAATGCCGAGTTGGACCGCTTTGTGTATTCCGCTTCGCATGACATGAAGGCACCGCTGAGCTCCATCATGGGTTTATTAAATCTCTCGGATAAATCCACCGACCTGACCGAACTGCGACACTATACCCAAATGATGCGTGGCCGCGTCCGCGATCTGGAAAAGTTCATCTACGAAATCATGGACTATGCACGCAACGCCCGGCAAGAGTTGGTAACCGAAACCCTCCACGTGAAGTCGTTCATCGACCAGGTGGTGGCCGAAATGCGGTATTCCGAAGAGGCCAGCGGAGTGGAGGTTGAAGTGGACGTGGAAGGGGAGATAACCGTGCAAACGGACCCTGCCCGACTAAAGATGGTGCTGGTGAATTTGCTTGCCAACGCGCTGAAATACCGAGATACCACCAAACACAGACCCGAAGTGCACATACGCGTTCGCAAAGAGCCGGAGCGGGTGGTGATGGAAGTAACCGACAACGGGATTGGCATTGCAGCCGAGCATCTGCCCAAGGTATTTGACATGTTTTATCGGGCCACGGAGCGGTCTTCGGGTTCCGGCTTGGGGCTTTACATTGCGCGCGAAGCGGCCGGTCGATTGGGTGGTGTTCTTACCGTCAGTTCACACGAGGGCGTAGGGTCGTCCTTTCGACTTTCGTTAAACGAATAATGGTATGAATTCGCTCGCTCGCGTACTTGCTTTTTTAAATTCATGATGCGTTGGTGGAGACAGATCAAATTGTTCCTTGTGCCGCGCGCGGGGCCGGGGTATTCGCTGTTGCCATCCGAACAACGAAAGGCACATTTGGCAACACAGCTTACGCTGGTGGTGGCCGGCATGACCTTTTTTTACATGTGCGTAAACCTGTTTGTAGACCTGGGCGTGCCGGTTTGGGTATTCATCTACATCTACGTTTCCAGTTTCTCGGTCATTCTCCTCAATCGGCACGGCCGCTTTCAATGGGCCAAAGCCATCGGGCTTCTCTCGTTCAATTTTATCCTGTTTCAGATTTCGTCCAGCGACTTGTACGTGACAGGCAGCCACCTGTATTTGATTGCCACCGGCAGCGCGGCATTTGTGTTGTTTGGCTATGAGCAGCGTGCATGGGGCCTCACGTTCGGCATCGCTTCTTTTTTGTTGTACCTGTTGGGGTATTACAATAACTGGTCGGTGTTCGATCTGAAGGAATATACATCCGTCCAAAATCGCGTGTTCTTTTTTATCAACTGGTTGATCTTTTCAGTTGTGATGGGCTATTTGCTGTATACACTATTACGCCTGAACTTTAAGGCTGAGGACGAATTGCGGCAGCGCAGCGAGTTGATCTCCGCCCAAAACGAGCAGCTAACAAAAACCAATCGGGAATTGGATCGGTTCGTGTATAGTGCGTCTCATGATCTGCGCGCACCGCTCAGCTCTATTGGCGGCTTGGTGGCACTCGCCAAGCAAGATGTAAACGATCGCGATATGTATTTGAACATGATTGAGAACCGGGTTCACGTCATGGACACTTTTATCCGCGAGATCATTGATTACGCGCGCAACGTCCGCCAAGAGGTATCGCCCACGCACGTGCCGATAGGGCCCCTGGTTCAGCAGATTATCGAAAGCATTCGGCACGGGGCTCCTGCCGGCATTGAATTTCGTGTAGAGATACCGCCTGATTTTACTGTCTTCTCCGATGAAGGCAGGCTCCGCGTAATCCTGTCAAACCTGATTGGCAATGCCGCCAAGTATTTTCACCCCGAGCGGCCGATGCCCACCGTGGTGGTTCGCGCACAGAACCGGCCACACCCCGTTATTGACGTAGAAGACAATGGGATGGGGATTGCGGCAGAGCACCGTGGGCGCATTTTTGACATGTTTTACCGGGGTACAGACCGGTCCACTGGTTCGGGCCTGGGTCTTTATATCGCCTCGGAGGCGGCCGCGAAAATCGGAGGGGCCATTCGGATGGTTTCTGAAGCGGAAAAGGGTTCTTGTTTTACGCTGGAATTGCCCCTGACGGCTGGTGAAACAGCCAGAAAAGGCTAACTTTCGTCAAGTGCTAAGCGTAGAAGATGAACGTCCCTATTTTTGTCGAGTCTCTTTTATTGGGGAAGGTCACACCCCCGGGCGGCTATGACCGGAAGATCGCGTTGCTGCGCGGGGGTATCTGCGTGTTGGCGATTTTTGTTTGCGTCATTTACCTGTTGATAGACTATTGGGAGGGGGTAGTGGGCGGAAGGTATTTTTATGGGATGTTGATTGTGGCTTCGGTGGCGGCCCTTTGGCTCAATCGCAACGGTTTTTACCGAAGTGCCACCTGGGTTTTCATGATGACCGCCAGCCTAGTGGTGTACGTCATGATCAGCAATGACGTGTTGCGCACGGGCGTGTACCTGTATCTTATCTTGCTCATGTTGGGCGCGTTTGCGCTCTTTGGCTATCACAACATCAAATGGGCTGTGGTGTTTTCCGCACTTACGTTGATCCAATTTGTGCTCGCCTACGTGTATGACTTTTGCCCTATCCCGTTACAAATGAGCATGAGCGCGGAAGCGGCTGAGTTCAGCATCATCAATAATTTCATGATCGCATTTGTGACCTGTGCAGTCTTTTTTTATTTTATCCTCCATCTCAACCACATTACGGAGCGACAACTGCGCGACAAAAACCAACTCTTGCAAAAAACCAATGAAGAATTGGATCGCTTTGTTTACAGTACTTCGCATGACATGCGGGCACCGCTCAGTTCGGTGTTGGGCCTGATCGAAATAGCCAAACGTACCGATGACCCCACCGAAATGCGCCAGTGTTTGGATATGATGAAGGCGCGCGTAAATAATCTACAGGACTTTATCAGGGAAATCCGGGACTACTCGCGAAACGAGCGCCAAGAGGTACGTTCCGAAGAGTTGTTCGTGGCTTCGTTGGTGAAGGAGATCGTTAACGACCTGCGGTTTGGCAACGAGGCCGCCCCCGTTTCCATCGAGGTGGAAATTGACCCCGCGCTCACGGTGCTCGGTGACGCTGCCCGGATGAAGATGGTATTGGGTAATCTGATCAGCAATGCCATCCGCTACTGCGATCTGAGTAAGGAAAAACCCTTTGTGAAGATACAGGCCAACCAGCGTGAGGGCGTGACCGCCATCGCGGTGGAAGACAACGGCATTGGAATTGCGCACGAGCACCAGGACAAAATCTTCAACATGTTTTACCGGGGAACGGAAAAATCAGAGGGCTCCGGCCTGGGGCTGTACATTGCCCAGGAGGCCGCCCACAAGATGGGGGGCAAGATACTGGCACTGTCCGCGCCCGGGGTGGGTTCGGCCTTCACCCTCGTCCTGCCGTTTCGGCAGGAATGAGGCCCACAATCTCCGGCTCACGCGTCTGTTATTCACGCCCGCCCCTTATCTTTGCCGCCTTATGGCGCAGCAAGAAAACGATTTATTGAAAAAAGTGGTGTCCCATGCCAAAGAGTATGGGTTTGTGTTTCCCTCCAGCGAGATATATGACGGCCTCAGTTCGGTATATGACTATGGCCAAAACGGATCCGAACTCAAAAACAACATCAAAGAATACTGGTGGAAGTTCATGACGCTGCTGCACGATAACATTGTGGGCATTGATGCGGCCATTTTCATGCACCCCACCACGTGGAAGGCCAGCGGCCATGTGGACGCTTTTAATGACCCGATGATCGACAACAAAGACTCCAAGAAACGCTACCGGGCCGATCAGTTGATTGAGGGCGCGCTTGAGAAGCTGGAAGAAAAAATTGAAAAGGAAGTGGAGAAGGCGGCCAAACGCTTTGATAACTTTGACCGTGCCATGTTTGTCAGCACCAACGCCCGCGTGGTGGAGTATCAGAAGAAAATAGACGAGATCAACGAGCGCCTGAAACGCGCAATGGCCGACAGCGACATGGCCGAACTGCGTCAGCTCGTGATTGACCTGGACATTGCCGACCCTATCAGCGGCACCAAAAACTGGACAGACGTACGCCAGTTCAATTTGATGTTTTCCACGGAAATGGGGTCGATTGCAGACGATGCCAATAAGATCTACCTGCGCCCCGAAACCGCCCAAGGGATTTTTGTCAATTTTTTGAACGTGCAGAAAACCGGGCGGATGAAAATCCCCTTTGGCATTGCCCAAATCGGAAAGGCCTTTCGCAATGAAATCATCGCCCGCCAGTTTATCTTCCGCATGCGCGAATTTGAGCAGATGGAGATGCAGTTTTTTGTGAAGCCGGGCGAAGAGATGAAGTGGTATGACTACTGGAAGAAAAAGAGGCTTGCCTGGCACCAAACCCTTGGCTTGGGCAACGACAAGTATCGCTTTCACGATCATTTGAATTTGGCTCATTACGCCAATGCGGCCTGCGACATTCAGTTTCAGTTCCCCATGGGTTTTCGTGAACTCGAAGGCATCCACTCGCGCACCGACTTTGACTTGAAAAATCATGAAAAGTACTCTGGCAAAAAGCTGCAGTATTTTGACTCCGAAGACAATCAAAACTTCATCCCCTACGTGGTGGAGACATCGGTAGGCCTGGACCGGATGTTTTTGGCCGTGCTCTCGGCCGCATATACTGAAGAAAAGCTGGACGATGGCAGCGAACGGGTGGTATTGCGCATACCGGCCGCTCTGGCACCCAATAAGGTGGCCATTTTGCCTTTGATGAAAAAAGACGGACTGCCCGAAAAAGCAACGGAAATTATGCAGCAGTTGAAATTTGACTTCCGCTGCTTTTATGAAGAGAAAGACGCCATCGGGAAAAGATACCGCAGGCAAGATGCCATTGGCACGCCCTACTGTGTTACGGTTGACCACCAAACGTTGCAAGATAACACCGTAACCTTGCGCGACCGCGACACGATGAAGCAGGAGCGGGTGCCGATTGGCGAGCTAACGTCCATCATCCATGATTCGGTTTCGCTTTCAACACTTTTAAAGAAAATATAAAACATCTCTTCAACCCACCTTATGAATCCCATTTTAAACCGCAACCTCTTTTTTGTAAAGGAACACGTAAAGGTTTTCAAAGCGGCCAATAGTTTTGACATCTATGATCCGGACACCCGGCAGATTATTTTGCAAGCCCGCGAAGATAATCTGGGCTTTTTCACCAAGATGTTCCGCTTTACCGACTACAAGCGGATGACCCCGTTTGAGATCGACATCAAAACACCGGACGGGCAAAAGATTTTGACGGTGCGCAGGGGTGTGTCGTTCTTCCTCTCCACCGTGGAGGTACTGGACGAACGCGGGGCGGTAATCGGCAAGTTCAAACAAAAGTTTTTCTCGATTGGGGGAAAGTTTGAAGTATTGGATGCCAGCGAGCGCCCCTTGTGTATGCTCAAGGGATCCTGGACCAGTTGGGACTTCCGTTTTGTATCAGCCGACAACAAGGAGTTTGCGTTGGTGACTAAGAAATGGAGCGGCCTGGGCAAAGAGTTATTCACCTCGGCCGATAACTACATTCTTCAGATCAGCAATGACGTGCCGGCTGATCATCCTCTTCGGATGCTGATCATGGCCGCTGTCATGTGTATTGATTTGGTGCTCAAAGAGTGACGGGGTTTTTGCTATCTTTATCGCATGGAAACATTGGTGCTTCAGTTTAAAAGCAAAAAAAACTACCGCTTAATTAAAGAGTTGGCGGAACGGTTGGAAGGAGGCGAAGCCAGTCGAGCCAAAACCGGAAAGAAGACGGCAGGGTTTGAGTCCAAGAACGACTTTTTACGGTTTGCAGGGTCTATGAAAAATCAACTCGTCAGCAAAGAGCACTTGCGCAACCGCACATGGAAGAAGCGAGAGAGATAGTCGTTGATACCGATGTCTTGATCGAGTTTTTGGATCGAGGTAACCTTGAGATCGCTGAGCGGTTGTTTTTTTTGGGCCTAGATAATTTAAGGATAAGCCAGGTAACGGCTTCTGAACTTCTTTGCGGTGCCCTTGACAAAGCGCACCGAACGCGGTTGCTTAAGTTCTTGGCACGAGTACGTGTGGTTCCGATTTCGCCCAACATTAGCCAGAAACACTTCGAGCTGATTGAGCATTATTCGCTGTCTCACGGCCTTCAGGTGCAGGATGCGATCATTGCCGCCACGGCTCTGATTCTCGAAGCACCTCTTTACACCCTAAACAAAAAAGACTTTCGATTTATTTCTGGTCTCGAGTTGGTATGATGACGTGGCCCCAACTTCTATCCGCCCAGCGCAGGCAAAGCAAACCCGTGTCTGCCGAGCAGTCGCGCAGCGCATTTGAGCAGGATTTTGACCGCATTATTTTTTCGCATCCCTTTCGCAGGCTGCAAGATAAAACACAAGTACACCCGTTGCCCGAGCACGATTTTGTGCACACCCGCCTTACGCACAGCTTGGAGGTGAGCAGCGTGGGGCGCTCCCTCGGGCGCAGGGTGGGCGAGGTGCTTTTGCAGCGCCATCCAACCTTGCAGGCCCAGTTTACCTCACATGATTTTGGTACCCTCGTGGCCACCGCTTCGTTGGCGCATGACCTCGGCAACCCGCCTTTTGGTCATTCGGGGGAAGACGGGCTTTCAGATTATTTTATCCACGGGGAAGGCAAAAACCTCAAACCCCATTTCTCGGAACAGCAATGGGAAGACCTGACCCGGTTTGAGGGCAACGCGCAAGGTTTCCGCATCTTGAACAAACCCCAATACCAAGGCCTTAAGCTCACGTATGCCACGCTCGGGGCATTTACCAAGTACCCTTGCCCTGCCTGGTTTCCCGCACGCGACAAATCGCGGAAGAGCCAAAAGAAGTTTGGATTCTTTCAAACGGAGCTGCCCTTGTTTGAGGAAATCGCGAGGGGGTTGGAATTGCTGCCCCACGGTCCGCAGGCATGGGCCCGCCATCCGTTGGCATTCTTGGTCGAGGCAGCCGATGACATCTGTTACAACATCATCGATTTGGAAGACGGATGTCGCCTGGGGCTGGTGTCGCTTGCGGACACCATCGAGCTGTTGGCGGCTATTTTGACGGAGGACTTTAAGCCCGAAAAGGTAGATCGCATCGCAACCACGGATGAGAAAATCGGAGTGCTGCGCGCGTTGGCCATTGGCAAACTGATTGACGATGCGGTGGGCGTATTTTTGGCCCACGAGACGGACATTTTAAACGGGGTGTTTGATGAGGCGTTGACGGACAAGGGAGCTTATCGGCAGCCGCTAAAACAGATCATTGACGTATCGGTTGAAAAAATGTACCGCGCCCGGCACGTGGTGGAAATCGAGACGGCCGGTTTTGAAATTCTACCCGGACTGTTGCACGAGTTTTTGAAGGCGGCCGAGCATTTGATTGCCAAAAACCACGCGCGCAGATATGCCAATGTGGGCCGGCTGCTGCCGGAAGATACCCGGTTAGCCATTTTGAACGAGCCTGATAATCGGTACGCCCACGTGCGCGAGATCATTGATTTTGTGAGCGGCCTGACCGATCGGAATGCGGTGGCACTCTTCCGGAAAATACGCGGTCTGTAGCATCTGTGACAGGTGCAAAAAACCATTTTTGCACGTCATAAACCCACTTTTGGGGCCTCGTTTCCAAGCCAAAATTCCTTACTTTTGCGGGTTCAAAAATAACCGCACCACATGTGGGCTTCCATCTCTAGTGCCATTGTCCGCTATCGCCTGTTGCTGATGCTCGTCATCGTGGCGATTACCGCGTTCATGGGATGGTATGCGGCCCGCGTGGAGATGAGTTATGACTTTGCCCGCACCGTGCCTCCGAACGATCCGGACATGGTGTTCTTAAACAAATTCAAAGAACAGTTTGGCGAGGATGGCAACGTGGTGGCCGTGGGCTTGAAAGACAGCGCCATTTATCAGATCGCTAACTTCAAGGCGTTCCAGCGGCTCAACCATTCGCTAAGCAAAATTGAAGGCGTGAATGGCGTGGTGTCGTTGCCCAATTTAAAGATCATTGAGAAAGACACGGCTGCCAAAAAATTCTATTTGGCGGATTTGTTCCCCGACTCGATATCGACCCAAGGCGAGCTCGATAGCCTATTGCGTTTTTCGGCAGGCCAAAAATTTTACATGGGCCAATTGGTGAACACCGGCAATGGTGCCACGATGATGTTGGTGTCCATGCAGAAAGGATTTGCCAATTCGGCCAAGCGCATCGATTTGACCAATAGTTTGGTGGAGCAAGGGAAGGCCTTTACCACGGAAACGGGCATCGAGCTGCGCTATGCCGGCTTGCCTTTTGTCCGTTCCATTGTGGCCACGCAAGTAAAAAAAGAGCTATCGTTTTTCCTTTACCTGTCGGCCATCGTCACCGGGGTGATCATGTGGCTGTTTTTCAGGTCGTTTCGGGCCGTGATTTTTTCGATGGCCATGATCACCGTGCTCGTCATCTGGACGATGGGCACCATCGCGCTTTTTGGGTTCAAAATCACGCTGCTCAGTGGCCTTATCCCACCCGTCATCGTAACGATTGGCGTGACCAACGCCATCTACCTCCTGAACAAATACCATGTGGAGTTTGCGCGCTGTCAGAATAAAATGGAGGCCATCCACATTGTGATGCAAAAAATGGGGTTGGCTACTTTTTTGACCAATCTCACCGTGGCTATTGGATTTCTGACCTTGTTGTCCACGGACATTTTGATTCTGCGCGAGTTTGGCATCGTGGCGGGGCTCAACATCATTGCGCTGTTTTTTGTGAGCCTTGTGATGATCCCGGGTATCCTGGCCTGGCTACCCGAACCTTCGTCCAAGCACCTCAAACATCTTGACTTTAAACTGCTGGGTTGGTTTGTGCGCACTACGGATTTGCTGGTGCACCGGCATCGTACGTCCATTTATGTGATTACTATTCTGGTTACCGTATTTTCGGTGATGGGCATGTTGCGGCTGCAGTCCGTGTCCTTCATGGTGGATGACATTCCCGAGGAAAGCCAAATTAAAAAAGACTTACATTTTTTTGAAGAAAACTTCAGTGGTATCATGCCATTGGAGATGGTGGTGGAGATATTCACCAAACGGCCCCGCCCGCTGTTGGATGTGCGCAATATCCAAGCCATTGACGCCTTCGAGCAGTCGCTGGATTCGATCGATGTCACCTCCCGGCCAATTTCCATCGTCAGCTTTGTGAAGGCGGCCAAGCAGGCCTTTTACAACAACAACCCCGACCGGTACGAGCTGCCCTCGCGCCAGGAAAGTGCTTTCATCTTGAATTACTTGAAGGGGCAAACCGATAACACGGGCCTGTTCAAGTCTTTTGTCGATAGCTCGTTTACCAAAATGCGCATCTCCATGCAGATGGCCGACATCGGATCGAAGCGGATGGATTCGCTCGTCAACGTGGTGATCCAGCCCAAGGCCGATTCGCTGGTGGCTCAGTTGAAGTCAAATCTGCGCTCACCTACCGATTCCGTGAGTGTATCGCTGACGGGCTCATCAAAAATTTTCATCAAAGGCAATAAGTTTTTGATCAACAACCTGACGGAAAGTTTGATTTTGGCCTTTGTGCTCATCACGCTTTCCATGGCCGCGCTCTTTGCCAATGTGCGCATGATCATCATATCGTTGATTCCCAATTTGATCGCGCTGATGATCACGGCCGGGTTGATGGGTTATTTCAACATCCCGCTCAAGGCCAGTACGGCATTGATCTTTAGCATTACGTTTGGTATTTCGGTGGACAACTCCATTCGTTTTTTGGCCAAGTACCGACAGGAGTTGCTGGCCAACAGTTTTTTTGTGCCCCGCTCGGTGAGCGAGAGTATCCTGGAGACCGGGAAGAGTATTGTTTACACGTCCATCGTCTTGTTTGCAGGGTTTATCATTTTTTCATTTTCGGATTTTGGCGGCACCGTGGCGTTGGGCTTACTGACGTCCACCACATTGGTGATCTCCATGTTCACCAATTTGATTTTGCTGCCCGCGCTGATCATGACGTTTGATAGACCCAAGAAAGGGAAAGAGTTGCTTATTGATGACTTTGACTCTAGCTTTTATGGCGAGCAGGACGATGAGGCCATCGATCTGAGTAAAATCAAAATTCACGACCGGAGAGGATCAGCAGAATAGTTTAACACGGGGATGGCAACCCTCGATTCAATGGGCTGCCAATACCAGGAGGTTTAATTAGGGGAATGTAATCATGTCGGTAAAATACAGAGAGGCCAAGGATATCCGTTTCGCCCAGGTGGCGGACGAGGTGTTGGCATTTTGGAAGCAGAACAAGGTATTTGAGGAGTCCATCCGTGTGCGCGAGGGCTCCCCGTCTTTCACTTTTTACGAAGGGCCTCCTTCGGCCAATGGCACCCCGGGCATTCACCACGTGATGGCCCGCACGGTAAAAGATATTTTTTGCCGGTTTAAAACACTGCAAGGCTATCAGGTAAAACGGAAGGGCGGCTGGGATACGCACGGCCTGCCGGTGGAACTACAAGTCGAGAAGGAATTGGGGATCACCAAAGACGACATCGGCAAAAAGATTTCCGTGGAGGAGTACAACCGCAAGTGCCGCGAAACGGTGATGAAGTACAAAGACCAGTGGGACGACCTGACCCTGAAAATGGGCTATTGGGTGGATTTGGAAAAGCCCTACATCACCTATGAGCGAGAGTACATTGAGTCGCTGTGGTGGCTGCTCAAGAAAATGTATGACAAAAAATTGTTGTACAAGGGTTATACCATCCAGCCTTACTCACCTGCGGCCGGTACGGGCCTCAGTTCGCATGAATTGAACCTGCCGGGTACCTACAAGGAGGTGAAAGATACGTCCATCGTAGCCCAATTCAAGGTAACGCGCAATGCTGTTTCGGATTTCCTCTTTCAATCACCCACGGGTGACGTTTTCATTTTAGCCTGGACCACCACCCCGTGGACGCTGCCCTCGAATACCGCGTTGACCATTGGCGAACGCATTACCTATGTGCAAGTCAACACCTATAATGCGTATACGCACAAGCCCGTCAGCGTAGTCCTCGCCAAAGAGCTGCTGTCAAAATATTTCTCCGAAAAAAACAAAAGCCTGACGCTGGATAAGTACAAACCCGGTGACAAGGCCATTCCCTTTCAAATCGTTCAGGAGTTTCCGGGAAGCAGATTGATGGGCGTTGTGTATGAGCAGTTAATGCCTTATGTAAAGCCGTGGTACGATGCGGACAAAGCCTTTCGCGTAATTGCCGGAGATTTTGTGACCACCGAGGACGGCACGGGCGTGGTGCACACTTCCCCTACGTTTGGTGCCGATGACTTCCGGGTGGCTAAGCAAAATGACGTACCCGCGCTCACGGTCAAAGACGAGGCCGGCAACGAAGTACCTACCGTGGACCGAAAAGGGAAGTTCATTGCGGCCGTTGGAGAACACTTGCAGCAGGGTGTGGAGCGCTACAAGATCAAAACCCACAAGCCCCTGGGGCCTGACGATTTTTATGTAAAGAATTATACAAACGAAGACGAAACACATCCCGATTACAAATCGACCGATGTGATTATTTCGATTATCCTGAAAGAAGAGAATAAAGCGTTCAAAGTCGAAAAGTACGAACACACCTATCCGCACTGCTGGCGCACGGATAAACCGGTGTTGTATTATCCGTTGGATAGCTGGTTTATCAAAACCACCGCCTTGAAAGAAAAGATGGCAGAGCGCAACAAGACCATCAACTGGAAACCGGAGTCGACCGGCACCGGGCGCTTTGGCAATTGGCTGGAGAATCTGGTTGACTGGAATTTGTCGCGGTCGCGCTACTGGGGTACTCCGCTGCCGATCTGGCGGACCAAAGATGGCAAAGAGGAAATCTGTATTGGTTCTATTGAACAACTGGAGCAAGAGATTAAGAGAGCAAGACAAAGCGGCATTGAACAAGGTAAGTCCATTGTAAACGGTCAATGGACAATGGACTTACACAGACCTTACGTAGACGAAATCATTCTGGTGAGCAGTGCCGGTGAGCCGATGTATCGCGAACCTGACCTGATCGATGTGTGGTTCGATTCGGGGGCCATGCCCTACGCGCAATGGCACTATCCATTTGAAAACAAAGACATTTTCGAACAGAACTACCCGGCTGATTTTATTGCCGAAGGCGTAGACCAAACGCGTGGATGGTTTTTTACGCTGCACGCCATCGCTTCTCTTATTGACGAAAGCAGTGACGAGGTCAAGGCGCTCAATATCCGCGTGGGTAACCCGGGGGTGGCTTTCAAAAACGTTATCTCCAACGGACTGGTGCTGGACAAGAACGGCAACAAGATGAGCAAGAGCAAAGGCAACGTGGTGAACCCCTTTGATACGCTGGGCAAATACGGAGCCGATGTGGTGCGCTGGTACATGATTGAAAATGCACCCCCGTGGGACAACCTGAAGTTTGACATGGAGGGGGTGGCGGAAACACAGCGCAGATTTTTTGGCACCCTAGTAAATACCTATTCTTTTTTTGCGCTCTATGCCAATATTGACGGCTTTGTGAAAGACGAAAGCGATGTGCTTCCCTTCGCGCAACTGGCTCCGTTGGATCGTTGGATCATTACAAAAGAACAACGGTTGATTGATACAGTGACGGCAGCCTATGCCGACTATGAGCCCACGAAGGCCGCGCGGGCCATCCAGGAATTTGTCAACGATGATCTTTCCAACTGGTACGTGCGCCTCAACCGGAAGCGCTTTTGGCAGCCCGCCAGTCGGGGGGCGCTTTCACAGGACAAGCGCGCGGCTTATGAAACACTGTACGAGTGCTTGCTGGTAACGGCTCAGTTAATGGCGCCCATTGCACCTTTCTTCAGCGAGTGGCTGTACAAGGCACTGACTGATAACATTCGCGAAAAGGCAAAGAAGATCAATAGCCCGTTGCAATACGAGTCCGTTCACCATACGCATTTGGTGAAAAGCGACCCCACACGCGTGGATGCGGAATTGGAGCAGTCGATGGGCTATGCGCAACAGATCAGCTCATTGATTCACTCCCTCCGCAAGAACGCCAAAATCAAAGTGCGTACGCCTCTGCAAAAAGTGTTGTTGCCCGTGTTGGATGAACAATTTGCCGGGCGCGTGCGCAGCGTGGAGGCCATCATCAAAACGGAAGTGAACATCAAGGAAATTCAATACATCGATGACACCTCCGGGTTGTTGGTTAAAAAGGTGAAACCGAACCTCGCGAAGCTGGGCCGGCAATACGGAGCCCGGATGAAAGAGGTTTCTGCAGTGATTACCTCGCTGACTCAATCGGATATTCAGCAGTTGGAGAAAGAAAGCAAGTTCTCAAAAGGAGGGTTTGACCTGGTTATTGACGATGTGCTCATCACCTCTGAAGACATCCCCGGCTGGGCCGTGGCGAGCGCCAATGGCGTAACGGTGGCGTTAGACATTCACATCACCGAAGAACTAAAACGTGAAGGCATTGCACGTGATTTTGTGAATCGCATCCAAAACATGCGCAAAGACATGGGGCTGGAGGTATTGGACAAGATTGCCATCGAGGTAGAAAAAGACGGAGAGCTGGCTTCGCAAGCCCTCACCGCGTATCGGGATTACATCTGTTCCGAGACGCAGGCCGTGGCCATGGATTTTAAAGGCGGGTTGGCCGCTGCCACGGAGGTAGACATGGATGAGTTTGTATTGAAAGTGAAAGTGACGAAGCAGGAACAGACAAAATGAAAATAGCGCGATATTTTTTGGTGGCTTTGGCCGTGGTGTTGATCGATCAAACCAGTAAGGTGTTGGTGCATACATATATGTATGAGGGCCAAACCATCAGTGTGCTGCCCGGCAATGAATTTGCGCGTTTTGGTTTCAAACTTCATTATCTGTTGAACCCCGGCATGGCGTTTGGTATTCGTTGGGAAAGCGAGTTTGGTAAATTGGCGCTCACGCTGTTTCGGCTGGTGGCCATGGTCGGCATTGGGTACTACCTCTTTAAGATGGCGTCCAAAGCACATAAAGGGTTCTTGTTTTGCATGGGCTTGATTTTGGGTGGGGCCGTAGGCAACGTGATCGACAGCGTATTTTACGGAGTGATTTTCAATAATGCGCTGGAAGGATCGCCCACCCCGTGGTTTCATGGGCAGGTGATCGACATGTTGTATTTTCCGTTGTTCGAGTTTCAGTGGCCGCAGTGGCTGCCATTATTGGGGGGTAAGGACTTTTTGTTTTTTAGCCCCGTCTTCAACATTGCCGACTCGTCCATCTTTATCGGGGTGGTACTGATCCTGATTTTTCAGAAGCGGTTTTTTGCCGAGGAAACACAGGTGACAGAGACTCCAACCACTCCGGCAACTGAAACGCCCAGCGATCTGTCGTCAGCTTCTGTCTCCACACCCCCTGAATCCTGAACCATGGCCGAATCGTTAACCATTGCCACGGGCACCAAAGAGGAGCGTTATCAATCGCTGCTTCCGCAGATTGAAGCATTGATCGCAGGCGAGACCGATCCCACAGCCAACCTGGCCAACGTGGCCGCGGCCCTAAGGCAGGCCTTTGGTTTTTTTTGGGTCGGTTTTTATCTGGTGAAGGAAAATCAACTGGTGCTTGGACCCTTTCAAGGACCTATTGCTTGCACCCGCATTCCGTTTGGAAAGGGCGTGTGTGGCGCGAGCTGGAAAGAAGGCCGCACGCTCGCAGTGCCCGATGTGGAGCAATTCCCCGGTCATATTGCCTGTAGTTCGGACTCGAAATCGGAGATCGTGGTACCCGGGTTTAAAGACGGGGCTGTGGCCCTGGTGCTGGATGTGGACAGCGATCGGTTGGCCGATTTCGATGAGGTAGACGCCCGCTATCTGGAAGCACTGATGCGCAGCGTAGAGGCTGTCCTCTGACCGATCACGGGGGATTTTGCTACCTTCGAACGTCTAACCCCCATCCTTTATGCGCACCCTCGTAGTTCTCATCCTCTGCGGCATGGGTTTCTCCGCCTGGGCTCAAATCGGTGCTAAAACCCAATCCGGAAAAATTCATGGCGTTTGGCAAAACAATCAGTTTGGCTATCAAATGACCTTGATCCTAAATACCGATGGCAGTGGTGAATTTGATGGCGAATCAATTCGATTTGCAGCTCAGGTCAATACCCTGGCCATCACGCAAAACGGAGCGACCACACGCTATACGTTTGCCCTGGCGGGCAACACCCTCACATTGTCAGGGGGTGACCTGGACGGCAGTGTTGCCTTCACCCGCGGAGGCACAGCGCCTGCCCAGGTTGCCCAACCCGCTGTCCAGCCTACCCAACCCGCGGTGGCCCCATCTCAGTCCGCCACCGGTGGGCTGACAGGGGTGTGGTCGGGCAACGGAGAAACCGTAGAATTTAAAAAAGATGGTACTTGCTTGTATCAAGGCCAGTCTTTTGCCTATCAGGTTTCACAGGGACATGTCACCTTGAGCACACAGCAGGGTAATGTGATGCTCGCTTACTCCGTGAATGGCAATACGCTTACCCTGTCAGGCAATGGGCAAAGCTTTACGTACACGCGCGGCCAACGTCAGGGGGCGGAAACCGTGGGGCAGCAAGGCGGGAGCGTGAGTCAGGAACTGGCCGGCAAGTGGTGTTATGTAAACGTAACCTCTACCAACAGTGGTGGCAGCAGCACCGATGAGTGCATTACACTTCACCCAAATGGCACGTATGAGTATTACGCTGAGCGCTCGATGAGCGTGAATGCCGACACCTACTATGGGGGTACCAACTCCCAAGGCAGCGACCGCGGCACGTGGCGGGTGCAGGGAAATCGTATCTTTTATACCTCGCAAACGCAGGGGCAGGGGTCCTACGAACTGCAAAAAGTCAACCACCCGAAAACCGGTGACCCCATGATTGTATTGGACGGGAAGGCCTATGTGACCCAGTACCAACGGGCTCCGTGGTAAGGCTTAAGCAGCCTGGTCGATGTTGTCGGCCTTGTCAGGCGAAGCTACCTCGCGTTCGCGCGAAGCAGCATGTTCCCACGTGATGTCTTCCTCGTATTCAACATCATCTGGTGAAAGAAAAAAACGCCTGAGCAGCAGCATGAGGGCCAAAAACCCGACCCCTATGAGTGACAATGCAAGCGCTAGTTTTTCCATACAAGAATGTAAACCAACAAAAACCTCCCTTGGTTCAGGTGTCTTTGTCATTAAAAGGATGTTAGATGGACCTTGGAAATTGTGAAAACCCGCGCAGACCCGTGAAAATCGGGTTGTCCTGCCGTGCGGTGGCTGAAAGCCAGTGACGGCCAGCAGGGCGGGAGAAGCAGCCGAAGGCGTTGTTCTACGGGCGGTGTTTGGCAGGTCAATGTCTTTTCCTACTTTTCATCGCCACTAAACCCCCTTCTCATGAGCCACTATTCGCGCAGAAACTGGTTGAAATCCGCTGCCGGCCTGACGGCAGGCATGGTCGTTACCTCGGCTTGGGCCGATCAACTCCTGGCCGCCCCGGTTAGCCGCGCGGAGGAATATCTGAACCCGCTGCTGGCCGAAGGCAAGCTCGTGAGGTTGGGTTCCAACGAAAACCCGTATGGTCCATCCGCGAAAGCCAGAAAGGCGCTGGCCGCGGCCATGGACGAGTTCAACCGATACAGCGGAGATACCGTGGGGGAACTCCGAAAAGCCATTGCCGACAAAGAAGGCGTGACCCCCGATCAGGTGCTGGTGACAGCCGGGTCTTCCGAGACGCTTTGTTTGGCTGGAATGGGCGTGGGGCTGGAAGGAGGCGCGGTACTTTCGGCATACCCTACGTTTCGGCTGCTCATGGACTATGCCGAGAAGTTTAATGCCCGCTGGGACAAAGTAGACTTGGATGCCCGGTTGGTGCATGACTTGCCCGCATTGGCCGCGGCCGTGAAGGCAGACACCAGGCTGCTCTTTTTGTGTAATCCGAATAACCCTACCGGAACGTTCATAGCGGGGGATGTTTTCAAAGACTTCTGCCTGGAGATGAGCAAAAAGACTACCGTGTTCGTAGACGAAGCCTACATTGAATTCTTAGAACCGGCCGAGCAGCGCACCATGGTGGAGTTGGTTAAGCAAGGGCACAACGTGATCGTATCACGCACGTTTTCAAAAGTACATGGGCTGGCCGGTTTGCGCATCGCCTATGCCATCGCCTCGGCCGATACGGTCAAAAAGCTACAACGGTATCAAATGGGGCCGGTCATTAATCAAGCCGCCCTGGCGGCCGCCAAAGTCAGCCTGGGGGATGCCGAGTTTGCTGCGTACACCCGGAAAAAAAATAACGAAGCCCTGGCTTACTTCAGTCAATACCTTACCCGGAAGGGTTGGTTCCACGGTCAGTCGCGGGCTAACGTAGTACTATTTCCAGCGCCCAAACCGGGCAAGCATATTCTGGAACAGACGCTGGCCAAAGGATTTCAGATCCGCGTGTGGGATTACCAACAAAAGGAGTGGTGCCGCGTCAGCATTGGTACGTTGGATGAGATGAAGGCGTTCACCAAGGCGTTTGACGAAGTGATAGCCTAATTTGGCAGACGGGAATAAAAAAATCCAGGCTTGCCTGGATTTTTGATGCGTTGCATGTGATACCGCTATGCCAAAACAGGTTTGGAGGCGGGTTGCTCCACGGGCCGCTGCCCCAACAAGCGAAGCTGTTCGGCATGGGCCACCAAGGCTTGCCAAAACGTTTCTTTTGATTTGTACGGAACGCCAAACTCTCTGGCTGTTTGCTCCACAATGGGCGCAATGGCGCGGTAGTGTACATGGCAGATATTCGGAAACAAATGATGCTCCACCTGGTAGTTCAAACCGCCCACATACCAGGAAAACAATTTTTCCTTATGACCAAAGTTGGTGGTGGTGTGCATTTGATGGATAGCCCAAGAGTTCTCCAGGTTGTCATTGGCATCCCCTACAGGGTATTCAGTGCCTTCAATCACGTGGGCGGGTTGAAAGATGATGGCAAGGATAAAGCCGGCCACGTAGTGCATCACAAAGAAGCCGAGAAAAATCTGCCCCACCGAAACAGGCAGCAGCAAATACGGAATCACAAACAAATAGCCGATCACCAGCAGCTTGGTGACGATCACACCGGTCCATTGTGCCAGGGCCGAAGTCTTTTGCTTGTGGATCAAGCCTTCGCGCTGGTATTTGATCAAACGGCCAAAGTCTTTAAAAACCACCCACACCAGCGTGAGCAGCCCATAAAAAAACCACGCATAGATATGCTGAAACTGATGCATCCACTTCCAGGGCGTGCCGGGCGCCATACGCAAAACACCGCGCGGACTAATGTCTTCATCGGTGTCATGGACATTCGTATAGGTGTGATGGAGCACATTGTGCTGTACTTTCCAGTTAAAAGCATGACCACCCACCAGGTTGAGTGAATAGCCAAGTAAGTTGTTAACCCATTTTTTGGTGGAATAGGCACCATGGTTGGCATCGTGCATGATGGACAAGCCGATGCCGGCCGTTCCCAGACCCATGACAAAGCACAGCGCCAGTAACGTCCACCCGTTGGTGAATACTCCGCTGATGATCATGAAGTAAGGGATCAGGTACAGCGCAAACATAAAAATGGTTTTGATGACCATTTCGGTATTGGCCGTTCGGTCGATTTGATTCGACTTAAAATACTCATTCACGCGTTTGTTCAGCGTGGCAAAGAAGTCTTGTTGCCGGTTGGCGAACTTTAGGTTAAGGTTCATGTAATGATGTTCTGGTATGATGCGTAACCAACTACAAAACGGGGATTTGTTCTTGGTAGCATCCTGCAAGATAAAGAAATTCGCGCGAGAACGCGCGTTAGGCAACGCGGGGAAGGTTAAACAAGGGTTTGGGTTTCAAAAAAACGGCCTTACAGCTCTGCAATCACGGTGCGGCCGCCTTTGGTTACATCGCCCGGCTTCACCAAAATCTTCGCTTCAAGAGGAAGGTAGATGTCCACCCGGGAGCCGAATTTGATGAACCCAAATTCTTCGCCCTGCTCCAGCGGCTGTCCTGCTTTTACATACCACTTGATCCTGCGCGCCAGCGCGCCCGCGATTTGGCGAAACAACACCTCGGTGCCATTCTTCATTTTGGCCACCACGGTGGTTCGTTCATTTTCGGTACTTGATTTTGGGTGCCAGGCCACCAGGTATTTGCCCGGGTGATATTTGAAGTAACTGATGGTGCCGGCCACGGGCATGCGATTCACATGCACATTAATCGGTGACATGAAGATCGATACCTGCTTCCTCCGCGATTTCAGATATTCCGTTTCTTCTGTCTCTTCGATGACCACCACTTTTCCATCGGCCGGAGCCAACACATGCTTTTCATTTTTGGCAATGGAAAAAACGGGGTTGCGAAAAAACTGTAAGATGAGCACGTAGAAAACGAGGCTCGCCACAATAATGGCGTTTTGGAGCACGCGGTTGTCAGGGAAATAATAACTCACGGCCCAGTTGATGCCAAACAGCACCACCAGCAAAACAAACAACAGCGTGCGGCCTTCTTTATGGATTGTCATTCATTCAATATTCAGCATCCAAAATTACCGATTTGCGCCCACTCGCGCATTTTTTTGTCAGGTTGAATTTTGAATCCGGAATTTTGAATTTCGCATTAGTACCCCCCGCGGAATTTGTAGGTCTTCGCTACTTTGTCGATGGCCACCATGTAGGCGGCAATGCGCAGCGACACTTTATACTCTGTCGCTATCTTGTACACATTGTCGAAGGCATCTTTCATGATGCGGTCGCTTCTGCGGTTTACGCGGTCGGCTGTCCACTTATAGCCCAGGCGGTTCTGCACCCATTCAAAGTAAGAAACAGTTACCCCGCCTGCGTTGGCGAGGATGTCCGGCACCACGCTGATGCCTTTTTCATAGATGACGCTGTCGGCTTTGGAAGAAGTGGGGCCGTTGGCGCCTTCCACAATCAGTTTGGCTTGTATTTTCGGTGCGTTTTTCGCAGTGATCACATCTTCCGTAGCGGCTGGCACCAGCACATCCACGGGTAGGGTCAGCAACTCATCGCCACTGATTTTGGTGGCTTCGGCAAAGCCTTCCAGCGAGCCTTTGTTTTTGTCGCGGTAGGCCACGGCCTTTTCTATGTCGATGCCGTTTTCATTGTAGTAAGCTCCACCCAGGTCGCTCACTGCCTGAATTTTCAGTCCGCGCTCGGCCAACAGGCGTGCAGCCCAAGAGCCCACGTTGCCAAAACCTTGCACGGCACAGGTGGCCTTGTAGGGATTGATTTTCAGTTTTTCCATGGCGGCCATGCTGGTCACCATCACACCGCGGCCCGTGGCCTCGGTACGGCCCAGCGAGCCGCCCATCACGATGGGCTTGCCCGTTACCACCGCGGCTACGGTCATGCCCTGTGTGCGTGAATACTGGTCCATAAGCCACGCCATCTCGCGTGGGCCGGTGCCCATGTCGGGGGCGGGAATATCCTGATCGGGGCCAAATACATCCACCAACGCTTGGGTGTAGGCGCGCATCAGGCGCTCAATCTCTCCGGCCGACATCTCGCGCGGGTTGCACGCTACGCCACCTTTCGCACCGCCATAGGGAATATCCACCACGGCACACTTCCACGTCATCCACGCGGCCAATGCTTTTACCTCGTCCAAGTTTACGTGCGGGTCAAAGCGGATACCCCCCTTAGAGGGCCCCAAAATGGTGGAGTGGATAACGCGGTAGCCCTCGAACACTTTGATCGTGCCGTCATCCATGGTCACGGGCAAGGATACGATCACTTGCTTGGTTGGGGCTTTCAATACATTGTAGACCTGCTCGTCCAGGCCCAGGAGCTGCGATGCCGTGTGGAAACGCGACATCATGGCTTCAAATGGATTTTCTTTGTCGACAATCGGGGCGGGCTCGATGTATGCCATAAAAGATTTGAAATTGGTTTTATCGTCTGCCGAAAGGCGGTGGTATGTAGGTTAAACTGCCTTTTCCGGAAACGGTTGCAAAGATAAAGATTTTGACACGTGCAAAAGCCCGTGGAGCTGACATCGAAATAGTCTTTGGGGCCTGATTTTACTCGTGTTGCGCAAGCGATGGCATCCACGCGAGCCGCATAACTAAAAAACACGGGCAAAATTTGGTAGATGGGGTCAAAAAAAGACCCTTGGGGAGGAACATTCCACCTAGTTTGCCGGCCAATTTAAAAATCCACCAGGCGATAGTATCGGGATCCCCCGGAAGGGGTTTAGTCCAAGCAAATCACGGTCACCGGAAATGATGGCTGTTGCCCGGCTCGCGATAGCCAACTCGAGTACCATATTGTCGTCCGGGTCGGGGGCATGGGTCACTCGTTCAACAATAAAGAAATGTCGGGTTAGACTCCTGATGTTTTGCAATGCCCATTGACGGTCGCGGTCATTCGGGAAGTAGCGATCGAACTTGGAGCGGAAGAGGACATCCGCCAGTTCGGAAAACAAGTCGGATGACATGCCTATTGTACCCTCGGCAACGGCCTTACGAAAGGCCCGATTGCTGACCGAATGGCTGAGGAGGTGGGCGCTGATGAATGTATTGGTGTCAAAAACAAATACCTTACCGGCTGTCATTCAGAATTTCATTGAGCTTTTCCTCGGTCAATCCGCGCTCTCTCATCTTGGACTGAAGCTCATCCAGAAATTGCGTGTATTTTTCTGCTGAGTCCTGGAGCAACTCTTTGCCAATGCGCAAATTTAGTTCGTTCACAATCGCTTTCCGTTTGTCAACAGGTGTTTTTCGCCACATCTCGGCTACGCGATCATCAACTTCAATGGTAATCCGATCCATACTATAAAGAGTTTGCTACCAAAGATACACTAAAGCACTGAAAACACACCATCAAAAAATCTCCAAAAAAGCGACAATAAAAGGAGCCGAGATGAGCAGGCCGTCAAAGCGGTCCAAGAAGCCGCCATGCCCCGGCAGAGCCGTGCCGGAGTCTTTGATTTCGATGCTGCGCTTCAACAACGATTCCACCAGGTCGCCAAAGGTGCCTCCGATAACAATGAGCACGCCAATGACCATCCACTGCCACGAGCGGATGGTGGGCGCATGGCCGATGGCACTGAAAAAGTACGGTAGCCCATAAGCAAAAACGAACGCGAGTATCGCCCCGCCTACAAAACCCTCCCACGATTTTTTAGGCGAGATGCGCTCAAACAACTTACGCCTCCCAAAAAATGTACCTGCAAAATAAGCCCCTGTGTCGCTGGCCCAGAGGATAAACAGGCACCCAAAAATGATTTGATAGTCATAGGTGCCGTTTTCGAATGTGGCAATGTTCAGCAAGGCAAATGGGATGGCCACATAAAACACACCCAAAAAGGTAAACGCGATATTGGTGAAGGGCTTGCGCTCGAATTTTTTGTATAGCTTGATCATGTACACACATGAGAGCAACGGAAAAAAAACAAAATAGTAGCGGTAAGAAATGGCCCCTCGCTCAATCATAAAAGACAATACAAAAATCAGCAAGCCGCACAAGGTGCCAAATGTTTTCTGTGGCAGCATGCCATCCAACCCGGCCAGTTTATAAAACTCCCAAAGCGAAAGAGCCGTGATCAAAAAGAAAATAACAAAGTAGGTCCACTCGCTCACCATGATGCCCGCCACGATAGCCGCCACTCCGACCACCGCGGTGATGATCCGTTGCGTAAGGTTGCTATACGATTTTAGTTTCTCGGTCAAAGCGTAGGAGCGTTTGAGGTAGGAGAGGGGGACACCCAATGACGGTGCAGATACCAGAGCAGCAACGTGCCGCCCACCGCGCCCGCGATCAACAGCGGAACCGGAGCCACCTCGTTTTCAAAATCGGTTTCCAGGTAGTGAAGCTGAGCCAGGTATAGGGTAATAAGCGAAAAGCCGTTGTTGATGGCGTGTGCGGCTATGGGTACCCAAAGGTTGCGCGACCACGCGTACAGGTACCCAAACAGCGCACCCAACAGCAGGCGTGGCACAAATCCGTAAAACTGAAGATGGAAGGCACTGAACAAGATGGCCGATAGCCAAATGGCCCCATGCACATTTTGAAACCCACGCTGGAAAACGTTTTGCAGAAGGCCACGGAACAAAAACTCCTCGGTAATGCCGGCCACTAATGCGATGACGACAAAACACAAAACAAAGTAACCGACTGAGTGAAATGAAGTCAGCAATTTCGTTACCTCGGCCAGTTGGGCCTCGTTGGCTTTTGCCCAGGTTTCGAAGGCAGAATCGGGCAGGTCAATGTGCATGTTCCATTGGATGATCCACGAGTCGGCCATGATGAAACAGATCACCACGCATGGCAACAGCCACCAAACCCGGGCCGATTGGAGAGGGGTGGTCAGGTGTTTCCAGGTTTTTTTGGTGTAGGCACTCCACGCCACCAAAGGCACGATCAAGAAAGCGAACAGAGACGTGAAGCCTTGCATAACCAGCAGCGGCACCTTCATGTCTTCGCTGGGCGGGCCGGTCATCGACAAAAACGCATCGCCTTCACCCGTGTAAAAGGCCGCCCCCACCACCGCGCCAATGCCCGAGCCGAAGAACAACCCCGCAATGACGGCCCCCACAATGACCAACACCTCTCCCCACACCGGCTTATCGGGTTGTCCCACCATCTGTTGTAAAAAGCGTATTTTTGCGGGCAAATATGGTGAAAATCGGTCATATCGAGTTGGGGGACTTCCCCCTGTTGCTGGCGCCCATGGAAGACGTGAGCGATCCGCCCTTTCGCGCGGTGTGCAAAGAAGGCGGTGCCGATCTGATGTACACCGAGTTTATCTCCAGCGAGGGGCTCATCCGCCACGCGGCCAAGAGCAAGCAGAAACTGGACATCTTTGAGTACGAACGCCCCATTGGCATACAGCTCTTTGGCGGCAACGTGGACAGCATGCGCGAGGCGGCTGAGATTGCCGCAGCGGCCGGCCCCGATTTGATCGACATCAACTACGGCTGCCCGGTGAAGGCGGTGGCATGCAAGGGCGCAGGGGCTGCGCTGCTGCAAGACATACCCAAAATGGTGCGCATGACGGAAGAAGTGGTGAGGGCTACTTCGTTACCCGTTACAGTAAAAACCCGGTTGGGGTGGGATGAAAACACCAAAAACATTGTGGAGGTGGCCGAGCGCCTACAAGACATCGGCATTCAGGCATTATCCATCCACGGCCGCACGCGCGTGCAAATGTACAAGGGCAGTGCCGACTGGACGTTGATTGGAAAAGTGAAAGAAAATCCGCGCATGCGTATTCCCATTTTTGGCAATGGCGATATCGACTCGCCTCAGAAAGCGTTGGAATACAAAAACCGGTACGGAGTAGATGGCGTGATGATCGGCCGCGCGGCCATCGGCTATCCGTGGATCTTCCAGGAAATAAAAAGCTACCTGAAACATGGCGAGCGCCCCTTGCCTCCGGATATCGCAGAACGTGTGCGCGTAACGCGCCAGCATTTTGATTTTTCCATCCGCTGGAAGGGCGACAAACTCGGGGTGTTTGAGATGCGCAGGCATTACACCAACTACTTCCGGTCGGTGCCCGATTTCAAAACGTTTCGCACGCGGCTGGTAGAGGCACCCACGGCCGAGGAGGTGTATGCCATTTTGGATGAGGTGGCGGAAACGTATGTTTCGATTGCGAGTTGAACCAGCGTCCAGTTTTATTTGGCAGAATTGATTTTAGGAGACAAGTACCGTTAAGGGCATGATGATTATGTTGATATCCCTCTCTTTACCGCAGACGCTAAATTCAAAAAAGTAAAAAGCATTACCCTGTTGCACATACAGGTGTGAACACCACGACCGTGAAAAAAAGTCTTGGGGCTACGCCCCTCTTCCTTCTCATCTTCCTGTCGCTCATCTGGGGCACCTCATTCATCCTCATCAAACAAGGGCTTAAAGTATTTGCCCCCGACCAGGTAGGGGCCTTGCGCGTGACAGCCGCGATGATTTTCTTGTTACCCCTGGCGCTGCCGCGTCTCAAAGAACTGCGCGGGGGCGATGGGTGGAAATTGTTTCTCTCGGGCATGATGGGTATTTTTCTTCCTGCCTTTCTTTTTTCTGCCGCACAGACGCGCCTCGATAGCTCCGTGGCCGGCATCCTCAATACGCTTTCCCCGCTCTGGACGATGATCTTGGGGGCTGCGTTTTTTCAGCAGCGTTTCCGCAACTATGCCATTGTGGGTATCGTGTTGTCATTTGTGGGCGCGGTGTGGCTGGCGCTGTCGCGTTCGGGCGGTACCATCAGCGGCATCAACCTGTATGCCTTTTTGATTGTAGGGGCTTGTTTGCTTTACGGGGCCAACCTCAATTGGGTAAAGTTTAAGATACCCCACCTCGGGGCCATCACCATCGCCAGTGTGTCCGTACTGGTTACCAGTCCGCTGGCGGCCATCTATCTTTTTGGCTTTACGGATTTCACTGTAAAATTACAGACGGTGCCTGGGGCTTGGCGGGCGGCCGGGTTTATCTGTCTGCTGGCGTTCATGGGCACTGCGCTGGCAAATCTGATCTTCAACAAGCTGGTGAAAATGACCACGCCCTTGTACGCCAGCACCGTTACGTACATCATGCCCATTGTGGCGGTGATGTGGGGCGTATTGGATGGCGAGGTGCTGACACTTTGGCATTTTGTCGGTATGGGCCTCATCATTAGTGGGGTATATTTGGCCAACAAAAAGTAAGATGGGTTTGCGTGTAGCCTCACTCAACTCCGGCAGCAATGGCAATTGTTATTACATCGGCAACGAGACGGATGCCATATTGGTCGATGCCGGCATTTCCTGCCGGGAAACGGAACGGAGGCTGAAACGGCTGGAGTTGTCGATCAAAAAAATCAAAGGCATTTTTATTACGCACGAGCACAACGACCATGTCTTGGGCCTGCATAAGCTGTGCAAGCGTCATAAGATACCTGTGTACATGACCAAGGCCACGCGCAAAAGTTTTTCGTTGAATTGGGCAGAGGGTATCGCCATTGATTTTGTTGCCTACCAACCCGTGACGGTGGGCACACTGACCGTAACCGCGGTGCCCAAGTTTCACGATGCTGCGGAGGCACACAGTTTCATGGTTTCGGATGGGGCGGTCAATGTGGGCGTATTCACGGATATGGGGCGTGTGTGCCCCGACTTGATCAAAAACTTCAAGCAATGTCATGCGGCCATCTTGGAGTCGAACTACGATGAGGAAATGCTGGAGACCGGGGGCTACCCCTTGCCATTAAAAAATCGCATCCGCGGAGGCTGGGGTCATATTTCCAACCGGCAGGCATTGCAACTCTTCATGCAGCACAGGCCCGCCTTTATGACCCACCTTTTTTTGGGCCATCTTTCCAAAAACAACAACCGCCCGGAACTAGTGTCGGAAATGTTTGGTCGCGTGGCGGGCACCACCGAAATCATCGTGGCCTCGCGCTACCAAGAGACTGACATTGCCCATGTTGAAGGCAATGGGGTGGCTTCCAAAACAGAAGCAGTCCAACTGTCGTTGTTTGGCCGAGGAGCCGATTGAGGTTATTTGTCACTGCGATCACCGTAGATCGTTGGCGCGCAATTATTCAAAAGTGTTTACTTTTGGATAACCTATGCGACTGTTGCTCCTGCTCTTTCTGGCATGTACCGGGGGTGTTGTTGTTCCCGTGGCTGCCCAACCGGTGTGCGCCTGTGAACCCTTTACAGCCGCCACACGTATCGAGTTTGATAAGTTGATTGGATCGGGTACTAAGCCCGAGATAGCAGGCTTTTTAGGTCATTTTTTGGAGCATGGTTCTCCCTGTTGTCAGGCGATTGGTTTGACACTCCAGTCGTTGGTGTTTCTTTCGCAATCCGAGTTTGAAAAGAGTTTTGCTGATGCGAAACGAGCGCACGTGCTACTGGGTAATCGCTTTCATCCGTATGTCTCGCTGGAAAGCGCGCGACTCTTGGGCAACTACTACAGTCGGAAAGGCAACCATGATAGCTCCACGTATTATTACTTTCAGGCCTTGGATTTATGCAATCGGGCCGATGATGCTCACTTGAAAGCAAAAATATACAACGGCATTGCGCTTGATTTTTTGAGACAGGAGCAACTGGACAAAGGGCTCGAGTTTACGAAGAAGGCTTTGCATGCGGCCGTTGACACCCAAGATACCCTGTTGCTGGCCCAGTATTTTTCCGATCTAGGGATCGTGTATTGGTCTGTCTACGATAAGCATAGAACTGCGGCATATCTTGATTCGACCCAGCAGACCGTACAGCAAGCACTTGCATTTGCAAAAATGATGAAGTCCCCGCTGAGTCTCACGAAAAATTACTTGTCGCTAGGCTCCGTGGCGGAGGTAAAAAAGGAATTCTCAGTGGCCCTCCGCTATACCGATACCTTGATCAATTTAGTGACCGCGAAAACCCGGCCTAACGCACTAGCATCTATTTACATGCTTCGGGGAGCCGCCTACTCCGGCTTACAACAACATCGAAGTGCGATCGAAAGTCAGGAGAAGGCACTTGGTTTCGCGTTGCTGGCAAACAATGCGTTTCTCGAGAAGACAACACAAAAATACCTGTATGAAGCCTGCAAAGGGGCAGGGCAAACCGCCCGCGCGCTACACGCCTTGGAGCGCCACAAGTTTTTGAGCGACAGCCTTTTGAGCGTGGAAAACCTAGAGGCCATCAGCCGAACGGAGCAGCGGTACAATAAAAAAATCAATGAACAGCAGATCAAAGAGCTTTCACAAACGGCATCGATTCAAGCACTCGAAATCAAACAAATGAATTTTTGGCTTGTCGGTACCGGTTTAACGACTTTGCTCATCGCTTCTGTCTTGTATTTATACTTCAGGCAGCGTGCACTTAGTCAGCAGCAAAAAGCCTTGGCTATCGAAAATCGCTTTCTTCGCTTTCAACTCGATCCACATTTTTTGTCCAATGCCTTAGTTTCCATTCAGCGATTTATGCTGGAAAATAAAACCACAGAAGCATCCAACTACCTCACCAAGTTTTCCCGGTTGATGCGGCAGCTTTTGGAATACTCGCGCGAAGAGTTGATTACCATCGAAGAAGAGATTGATTTGTTGCGCAACTATCTCGACATACAGAAACTGAGATTGAAAGATCAGTTTACCTTTGAAATTAAGATTGATCCGAAGTTATCACTATCCGAATCCAAAATCCAGCCCATGTTTGCCCAACCCTTTGTGGAAAATGCCATTGAGCATGGGGTAAGTGGCAAAGCTGATGGCAAGATTGAAATTCTGTTCCGCAGCGAAGGAGAAAATCTGGTACTTGAAATAACTGATAACGGTGCTGGCTTGGGTGCAAATGCAAGTGATGGTCATCACTCGTTATCGACTAAAATCATTCGCGAACGCATTGCCTTACTAAATAAAACAAATCGCAGGCCTATCCAATTAACTTTTGGGCAGTCTTTGGAAAACACAGGCACACGGGTGCAATTAACTTTACCAATCTATTCGTAAGTTTCGGTCATGAAAGTGGCCATTATAGATGACGAGGCAGATGCACGGAGTACCCTTCGTCATTTTTTAATTCAGATACAAACCGGTTTTGAAGTACGCGAAGCCAGCACCGTAGCTACGGGTGTTGAGTTGATTAATAGTTATAATCCCGATCTTGTTTTTCTGGATGTGATGATGCCCGATGGAACCGGTTTCGATTTACTGAAACAATTACCCGCTATCCATTTTAAACTCGTGATTATATCTGGCCACCAGGAGTATGCACTGCAGGCATTTCGCTTTAGCGCGATTGATTATCTGGTTAAGCCAATTGACGCAGATGAACTGAGTGAAACGCTGTCTCGTATAAAATCAATTAGTGATCAACCCTGGAATGAAATACTGGAAGTGCTTCGGCAAGCGGTACTTCCTGCGCAAACTGCGGATCGTAAGATTGTATTGAAAGACATGAACGCCATGTATGTGGTGTCCGTCAATTCCATTGTTCGTTGTGAGGCCTCTGACAACTACACTACTTTTTTTGTAAGCGGCCAGGCGCCTATTGTGGTTTCCAAACCTTTGAAAGAATACGATGACTTGCTATCGCCTTTTCGTTTTCTGCGTGTGCATCAAAGTCATTTGATTAACTTCAATCACCTGCAACAATTCAACAAGCGCGAAGGCGGCAGTATTAAAATGAAAGACGGCAGCGAAGTGCCTGTTTCATCGCGTAAGCGCGAAGCTATTTTAAGCGAGTTGGCAAAGCTTTCTTAACTGTACCTCAGGTTTCAAGCGTCAAGACACCTCGTAGGTGTTAGAAGCCTGAGTGCGCGAATTCTTATCTAACCCCAACGATTCCTCATCTTATTCAAGCACTTACTAATAAGATAAAATCAATCGAGCCGATTTTACGGTCTTTACTCAAAAAGACTATGAGAAGATTACTTTTTATGTTCAATTTACCTGAATCAGCAAGACTAAAACGAGTTCCGGTTTTCGCATGCCTGCTGTTCTTTTTTTGTCTTGCTTTTCTTTCAGGTTGCAAAGATGACGAGACTGGTCCGAAATTACAGTTTCAAACGAATGAAAAGACTTATTCACTAAAAGATGCAAATCTCTATCTGGCCTTTGAAGGTGGGTATGAAGGTGCCAATACTTACACCTATCGCGATTACCTGATCTCCGATGGAGAATTAATTGAAGGTGAAAACGGTTGGTCAATGAGTGACTACACCAATGCTACATACTTCATTGCATTTGAATTAGCTACAGTGCAACCCAATCTTCCGACAGCAGGCGACTTTCGGCTGAATCGTGTTTGGGATAACGTTACCGATGGCTCTAACCTGAGTTATTTTTTTGGTGAGTTTGAAAATGTAACGTACGATACTCCGGATACGAATCCCAACCCCATATTCAAAATCATAGGCGGTACAGAACCGGGCGATAAGATGATCATTCAGTTTTCCGGAAAAATTGCTGTTAGGGCTCAAGGAGGTGCGCTTACGCCATTCGATGGCAAGCTTGATTTCACTGGAACAGTAATTGACAAACGCAATTGATTTGAGTTTGAGTTATACTCCTAGGGTTACTGCAAAATACAGTAACCCTTTTTTTATTGATTGAAACTCAAAACCACTTCACGAATTCTCAGAGCACGTGAACAAATACTCATTAGTCTGCTAATACTTGTAGCGCTTAATGAATTTTGAGGATGTACCCTAAAAGTATCTCAAAACCAAAACTGTACTTGAATGAAAACACGTTTACTGAATCTTTATCGCTATCGTTTAATTATTCCAATTTTATTTCTTCTCAATCCAAATAGCACAAACGCACAAGTGCCGGGTCTCTGGGGCATGACCAGTCAAGGGGGTACCAGCGAAGGGGGTACCATTTTTAAAACTGCGCCCGATGGTACTGCATTGGCGGTACAGTATAGTTTTACTGTTCAAAATGCAGGATCACGACCGTACATCAATGCGCAACTCATTCAATTGGCCAATGGTAAACTATACGGAGTTGCTCAAGATGGCGGTATCAATAATGATGGTGTTTTGTTTGAGTACGATCCGGCAACGGGTATTTATACCAAAAAGATAGATTTTAACACGCCTACCGGAGAAAACCCTATGGGTGCGCTTGCTTTAGCCGGCAATGGAAAGTTGTACGGAATGACAAGTCAGGGTGGTGCGAATAGCATTGGCGTTATTTATGAGTATGACCCGGCCAGCAATGTGTACACTAAAAAAATAGACTTCACAAGTGCAGGAGGTCACTCGCCTCAAGGAAACAGTCTATACCTCCATACCAATGGAAAGTTTTATGGAATGACAACGTTTGGCGGTGCCAACAATTATGGGGCTTTGTTTGAGTATGACCCAACTACAAATACGTACGCTAAAAAGATAGACTTTGCCAATACAACCAGTGGGGCCTATCCATACGGCAGTCTGATGCTTACCAGCGGAGGCAAAGTGTTTGGGTTAACGGTTAATGGTGGAGCCAACGGCCAAGGCACTTTGTTTGAGTATGCACCCGGCACCAATACGCTCACAAAAAAAATAGACTTTACAACTGCGAACGGATCATTCCCATATAGCACGTTAGTTGAAGCCAGTAATAACCGACTGTATGGTGTAACGCCTGTTAATGGAAGTATTTATGAGTACAACCCTGCCAATAATACGGTAACTAAAAAGTTCGATTTCAGCGTGCCAGCGAACGGACAGTTTGCTTATGGCGCACTCGCGAAGGGCAGCAACGGTAAGTTGTATGGAACGACAAATTCAGGTGGCAACAGTAGAGGTGACGGGGTGCTCTTCGAATACGATGCCAGCACCAATACGTTTACCAAGAAGTTAGACTTGGCTTATGCAACAGGGTGCAATCCTTACGGAGGTTTACTATTGGCTGGCAACGGAAGTTTTTATGGTGTAATGTATAATGGTGGAGCCGCAGGGCAAGGTGTTATTTTTGAATATCATGCCGGTACCAACACCTATACCAAGAAGATTGATTTTAATGTCTACCCTCAAGGAAGTTATCCGTTTGGTGGGTTGATGCGTGCTGCTAACAACAAACTGTATGGCGTGACCATAACCGGAGGCACGAACGACCAAGGCGTGATTTTTGAAATGGATCCTTTTACAAACACCTATACCAAGAAACATGATTTTGCTGAAGCAAATGGTGCATTTCCGCTCGGTAATTTAACACAAGCACCTAATGGTAAATTATATGGGCTAACATCTCAAGGTGGCGTTAATGATAACGGAATTATTTTTGAGTTCGATCCGACCTCTGGCACATATATTAAAAAGTTTGAATTTGATGATACCAATGGCAGTGAACCCTTCGGCAATCTAACACTGGCATCAAACAACAAACTCTATGGCATGACGAGTGAAGGTGGTACATCTGGTTATGGGGTAGTCTTTGAGTACGACCCAGCCACCAGTACATTCATCAAAAAAACTGAATTTGATAATCTAACGGTTGGCTTTAATCCTTACGATGGACTATTGGAGACTTCGAACGGTAAGTTTTTTGGCTTATGTCGCGATGGCGGATCGAATGGAAATGGCTCGGGAACCTTGTTCGAATACGACCTTTCAACGAATGTAATCACGCACAAACTTACATTCAGCGGCTCCAACGGAGAGACACCAGAGGGTGGCTTAGTCAAAGCACCTAATGGAAAATTATATGGAACAACCCGATATGGAGGCGCACATGGAAAAGGCGTACTGTTTGAATATGATATAGCCACCAATACCTATACAAAGAAATTTGACTTTGGTGCAAGTGCCTCCGCACCGGCAGAACCTGCAGCCAGCCTGGCCGTATCGTCCAACGGCAAGTTGTATGGGGGCACGTTGTTTGGCGGCACTGCTAACAGGGGAGTTTTGTTTGAATACGATCCAGCAACAAATACATTATCCAAAAAACAAGATTTCACCGGGCCCAATGGCGCAGGATTGTTCTATGGACGATTGCTGTTTGTGGATTGCGTAAAACCGACCAAGCCTACCATTACTATTACGAATGAGAATACCGAATCGCCTACACTCACCAGCAGTTCAGCTTCAAACAACCAATGGTATAGAAATGGAGTGGCAATAAGTGGCGCAACAAACTCAACACTGGCAATCACGCAAGTGGGTGTGTATGCTGTTGAAGTAATCGGCAATGGCTGTAACAGCGATTTTTCGGATGACTTCCCCATCATCATCACCGGAGATATCATTGATCCATCCAATGCTATCAAAATCTATCCGAACCCAGTTGCTGATATGCTCACGATTGCCTTGGGTGATTCGCCCGGCAAAAAAGTGATAACCATCGCTGATTTGACAGGCCGTAAACTGCAATCCAAAGATGAATCAGGTAATGAAGCACGATTTGATGTAGGCAGCTTCTATGCGGGTACGTATGTAGTTACGGTTAAATCACAAAACGCTGTAACTGCCTTGCGCTTTATCAAAAAGTAAAATCCTTTAAAGACATCATCATGAAAAAAATAAACTTAGTCGCTTCCGTATTAGTAGTTGTTAGTCTCCTGTTTACAGCGGGTTGCAAGAAAGATGATCCCGAACCAGAAACAGAACGTGTGCGGACTTTGCTTAAAGCCAATACGTGGGCAATACAAACTGTTACCGTGAATAGTATTGATCAAACCAATCTGTTTACCGGGCTAACGCTATCCTTCACCAACACCAACTACTCCACTAATAACGGTGGCGTTATCTGGCCATCCAGCGGCACGTGGCAATTTGCCGATGACACAGCCAAAACAATCATTCGCAACGATGGCTTACAGATAACTATTAATGAAGTCACTGGCACCACGCTGAAACTGGCGCTTACGTGGTCTACCACCACCTTAGGCGGTGGCCGAACCTCTTCCATAGCGGGCGATCATGAATTTAACTTTATTAAAAACTGATGCAAAGGATAAATCCTGAAAAGAAATCAAACGCAAGAGAAGAAAATATCCTGCGCAAATGGGGATTAGATAGTGTGGTGCGGCAATTTATCCGCAGCATCAGCACAACCGTTTCACAAGCATTGCGCGATTCACTAAAAAACTTTCTATCAAAGAAATAGAATCACATATGAAAAAATTACTCACACTAATTATTTGTATCTACTCAACCAGTCAACTTATGGCACAAGACGAATTAAGAAAAGTAAGAGAAGGCGTGCGTGAAGTAAAAAACACTGCCCGCGAAGTAAAAGTGGCTACCAAAGAAACCAAAGCCATGACCAATGAATTTAAAGGCAACAAAGAAAAAGATGAAGCTAGTCCGGCCAAGAGTTACATCAAAAAGTTTTGGGAGTACGTGGAGAAGATGGAGGCTGCGCCCACAGACTTAAACATTCTGGGTACTAACAGTCGCGCTGCAGCAACTTCCATCAACAACATAAAAGTAAAAGACAAAAACTATGATATTGCTCCGTTGGAGACTGAACTGCAAAAATGGCAACAGGCTTATGATGATGCGAAGAACGGAAGGGTTGGGCAGCGTGGTGCGAACAATGATTTGGCGTCTCTGCTTAACCTGTTGTATCAGGTCAACACCAATGTTTCGCAACAAGAGTTAGATAACAAACTTCAGGAAATTGAACAGTACAAAACCAAGACGAATGAGCTTGTATCGTTAAATCTTGACCCAACTGATAAAATGACTGCGGCTATAATTACTAATGTAAAAAGCCGTGTAACTGCCGATCTGAAAACTATAGATAAGAATGTAAAGCTTTGGGAAGACAACATGAACATGATTGTAGATGAGCGACCTGCACGGGCTTACTATGCCATGATTCAATTTGAACATGCGCATTGGGACGCGCTGCGTAAAGGCCCGTTTTCTGAAAAAGCACAGCTGGAGGCGGGCTATCAAAAGGTTACTGAAATGGTCAACCGAATTGGTTCTTTGGAAACAGTTTTTGCTCGTGGCAAAGCTCGCGGTGCTGAGATTTTGAAAAATACCAAAATGCCCGCGGCCGTGGCAAAGAACGAAACCATTGAAAATGTTTTTCGCGATGCCTATAAGTCGATGTCGGGCATCACGGGCACTGTTATCAAAGTCAACTTACTCGATCGCGACTGGCAGGCGTTTCGCAACGAAGTAACCGGGGTTTTGGAAGGGAGAAGAATGCGTGCAGCTATCGTAGCAAAGATGCCATCGGGCAAGCACATGCTGTATAACAATTTTTTAATCCATCAGGACTATCTGGGCACCGGTTATAGCAATAATAGTCAGGTGTTATTGTTTGAGGATATGGAGATTTTGCTCGAAAACGTGCACTAAGGCACCGTGCTGAAAGGGTAAAAACGCTTAAAATTGGCTTTAAAAGGGAGTTGCAAAAAACAATCCTATTTTGTTTACGTTTCACGTGATAGTATTACTTTCACGCAAAAGTGTCGCTTATGAAACGGAAAACCGCCTTTTCAGCCCTTCTATTGGTAATTGTCGTAGCTGTTGCCCGGGCCCAGCCTCCCGCGGACGCCATTTTGGGCGTATGGGAATCCGGCAATGGCAAGGCACGCATCAAAATTGACAAGGCGGGCGATACGTACATGGGGCGCATTGTTTGGTTGCGCGAGCCAAACGATGAAGCCGGCAAACCCAAAGTAGATAAAAACAACCCAGATGAAGCGCTGCGCTCCAAACCACTGTTGGGCTACAGCATGCTCAAGGGCTTTTCGTTCAAAGGCGACAAAAAGTGGGAGGATGGCACCATCTACGACCCCGAGAGCGGCAGCACGTATTCATGCACCATCACCATGACAGACGAGAACACGCTGGACGTACGGGGATACATTGGCGTGAGCCTTTTTGGCCGTACAGACGTCTGGAAGCGGGTGGTTGTCAAAAAGAAATAAGTGTCCATGCGTTGTTGGTTCACCGTTTTTGTGCTTGCCCTTGCGCAGAGTGCGTTTGGGCAAGCGGGCGACACTACCGCAGTGGAGGAGGACTTTAGCATGTATGCCGATGCCGAACTGGCGGGCGATGCCAAACGCTTTTGCACATCCAAGGTATTTGACCAGAGCCCTAATAAACTCATCTCACTCGGCTATGATTTTCAAGGGGGCCATGATTGGGCGCTGGGCACTGGGTCCACGGCAGATCAGGTGCGCGTGCGGTCGGTGCAGGGCATCCGCCTGGGAAGCAATTTCCCGGTTATATCCAAAACCAATCTGCTGCTCAATCTGGGCGTCAACTATTGGGAGTCGCACTACCAGGTTGACGATGCCGAGAGCCGCCCGCTGGCCAACGCATTGGCGAGCCGCGGCCTGCGCACCACGGGCATTACGGCCACGGTGTTCAAGCCACTGAATGAGAAAAATTTCATTTTTGCGCAGTCGGTGTTTGATCTCAATGGCGATTATTTTTTTCCCGACTTTCAGTCATTGTCGTACACGCGTGTGTCGGGTACGGTGATCTATGGCTGGAAAAAGCACGATCGCCTGCTGTACGGGTTTGGCGTGTCGCGTACGTACCGGGTAGGGGAGGCCAATTACATTCCCGTGTTTATGTATAACTATACGGCTCCTTCGCGCAAGTGGGGCGTTGAGTCGGTGTTTCCGGCCCGCGCTAACGTGCGCAGAACGTTCAATACACGCACGCTGGCGTTTTTTGGTTATGAACTGGAAGGGCAAACGTACCGGTTAGCTTCGCTGCGTGGCTTTGAAAATATTGCCAATCCTGAGCTGCGCAGAAGTGAGTTGCGCATCCGATTCACGTTTGAGCGATCATTAAAAGACTTTGTTTGGATCAGCGCACAAGCCGGGCTGCGTTACAACTGGTCGTTCAATATTGACGATGGTGATTTTTTCCGCGGCTTTGGAAACCAACCCTATGCCATCGAAAACGACTTGACCAACGCGTTTTATTTTAATCTTTCGGTCAATCTGGTAAGTCCCTAGGTTCCGACCAAACTTGCCGCCTGCGGAAGCGTACACGAGGCTCGAATCATCGCGCACGGTAGCGCAATAAAAAAGTGGTATTTTCGCTCTTCACAATCAACCCTTCACAGCCATGAAAAGACCCCTGTTTGTTGTGTTGCTGCTGGCGGCCGCCTGTCAAAAGCCAACTTCCGAAACGCCCCCGAAGCAGTACACCATCCAACAATTTATGGATGTGAAGAATATTTTTAGTGCCGGCTTTTCACTCGATGAGTCAAAAATACTGTTGGGCTCCAATGAGACGGGCATTTTCAATGCTTTTGAATTGGATCTAAAAGCGATGGAGAAGACACAACTGACAAACTCAACCCAAGAGTCGGTGTTTCCCTCATCGTACTTCCCGGCAGACGACCGCGTGGTGTACACCATGGATAAGGGAGGAAATGAGATTGACCACATTTTTGTGCGCAGCGCGGACGGTACATCCATTGACTTGATTTCGGATTCCACCGCAAAGGCCAATTTTTACGGTTGGAGCTATGACAAAAAGCTCATGTACTATTCATCCAACAGCCGCGACAAACAGTTTTTTGATTTGTACAAAGTGGATGTTTCTCAACAACCCAAGGAGGGGAACGTATTCTCGTCTGCGCTGATGTATGAAAATCGGGAAGGCTACGATCCTGCGGCCATTTCGGCAGACGGCCGCTATGTGGCCCTGACCAAGGCCATCACGACCAACAACAACGAGATGTATCTGTTGGATACGCAGAGCAAGCAAATGAAACACCTGTCGCAGCATGAAGGAAATGCGATGTACAATCCCCAATATTTTAGCCTGGATGGAGCGCAGTTGTATTTTCTTTCAGACGAGGGAAGCGAATTTGCCCGATTGATGAGCTTGAACCTTACCACCGGAGAAAAGAAACTGGTGGAAGAGGCCCCGTGGGACATCATGTTCGCCTACCAATCGCGCACCGGCAAATATCGGGTAGTGGCCATCAACAATGATGCCCGCACCCAAGTCAAAATCTATGATCAAACGCAGGGTGATAAACTTTTGCAAGTGGAAGGACTGCCCGCGGGCGATGTCACAGGCGTTACCATTTCCGACAGCGAAAGGCTTATGACATGTTATGTGAGCACGTCCAAATCGCCACAAAACTTGTATCTGTACAATTTTGAAACGAAAGAGATCAAACAACTTACCAACACACTGAGCCCGGAGATCGGTCCCATTGATTTGGTGGAAGGCGAGGTGGTGCGCTTTAAGTCGTTTGACGGCTTAGAGATACCGGCTTTATTGTATAAACCAAAGGGCATCGCAAAAGGTCAAAAAGTACCCGCCCTGGTGCAGGTACATGGGGGCCCCGGGGGACAAACACGGCTCAACTATTCGAGCGCCTATCAATATTTGATCAACCATGGATATGCCATTCTGTGCGTGAATAACCGCGGTAGCTCAGGGTATGGAAAAACCTTTTATGCGGCTGATGACAAACGCCACGGCAACGAAGATCTGAAAGATTGCATTGCTGGCAAACAGTATCTACAATCGCTCGACTACATCGATGGTGACAAGATTGGTATTTATGGGGGAAGCTATGGCGGCTACATGGTGATGGCAGCGCTGACATTCGCCCCGGAGGAATTCAAGGTGGGCGTAAATTATTTTGGCGTCACCAACTGGCTTCGCACACTGAAGAGCATCCCGCCCTGGTGGGCCTCTTTCCGCGAAGCACTGTATACCGAGATGGGCGATCCGGTGAAGGACTCGGTGGCGTTGTACAACAAGTCACCGCTCTTCCATGCCGATAAAATCCAGAAACCGTTTATTGTTCTGCAAGGCAGCAATGACCCCCGTGTGCTACAGGTGGAGTCGGACGAGATTGTCGCGGCCGCCAAAAAGAATGGCGTACCGGTGGAGTATGTCATTTTTCCCGATGAAGGTCACGGCTTTGTTAAGAAGGAAAACAATATGAAGGCTTCTGAGGAGGTACTCAAATTTCTGGACACCCATCTCAAAAAGTAGCCGTTCGAAATTTTGATCGATTGTGCGATGTCTTACTGCTGCCGAGTCAGCGTCACCATCACGGGTAGGTGATCTGACGGATAGTAAACTCCATCATGATCTTGAATTACGCGGTAGCCGGATGCCTTCAAGACGCGGGAGTGGAAAATGTAGTCAATGATACGGCACGGCATCTTGCCTACGTCAAATCCGCAATACGTACCCGCGGTATTATTTGCGGGTCGCGAGTCCTGAAGCGTTACGTGATGGCCATCCAGCATCCGCTGATACGGAGCCTCGCTCGGTTCGGCATTGAAGTCCCCAGAGATAATGATGGCGGGCTCATGTGTGTTGGTCACGTCCGCGACTTGAGCCAGCCAATTGTTCACACGCGCCTTCAGTAACTCCACGCTCTTTTCGCGCGCTTGTTTGCCGATGTGATCAAAGTGCGTGTTGGCATACAGGAATACGTGGCGTGTGGCTTTGTCTCGCAATGCGACCATGGTGACGATGCGGGTGATGGCGGCATCCCAGCTCTTGCTGCCAGGCACTTCGGGTGTTTCGGAAAGCCAAAACGTTTGGTGCGATATGACTTCGAACTTATCTCGTTTGAAGAAGATGGCGGAATATTCTCCTTTTTCGTTTCCGTCCTCTCGGCCTACGCCCACCACCGAATAGCGGGGCATTTGTTTTTGCAAATCCATCAATTGATGGTGGAGGGCTTCTTGTACGCCAAGGAGGTCAGGATCGTGCTGGGTCAGCAGCGAGGCCACCTTGTTAAATCTTTTTCCCCATTGATTTACTCCATCTGTCTCCGTGTCCAGCCGGATGTTATAGCTGATGACCGTTACCCGTTGTGCATTGGCACCCCAGGCCAACCAAACGAGGCTGATCGCAAAAGCCCACTTCATTTAGCCGAGCGCCTCTACGGTCTCCACTTCCTCGGGCATCATCCGTTTGAAGAGATTTTCAATGCCCGCTTTTAGCGTAATGGTGGACGAGGGACAGCCGCTGCAAGAGCCCTGCAACGTGACGGTCACTTTTTTATCAAGGTAGGAGTGAAACGTAATGGCGCCACCGTCTTGCTCTACGGCCGGGCGGATGTACTCATCCAAAATGGCCTTGATTTTTTTGATCGTTTCGGTCTCCTCTTGTTCGGGTGTTTCGGGTGCTTTTTTGTCAAGGATCAACTTGCCCTCCTCCAGAAATTCTTTGATATGTTTTTTTAGCGTGTCTTGGATCTCAATCCACTCCACCTCTTCTTTTTTGGTGACCGTGATAAAGTTGCTCATGTAGAATACGCGCTCCACAAAGGGGTACATAAACAATTCCTGCGCCAGCGGGGCCTCTTCGGCACTGGCGGGGGTCGGAAAGTCAAAACTCATGCCGTCCGGCACGAGCATTTCATTGATCACAAATTTGAGCGAATTTGGATTGGGATTCGACTCGAGGTATATGTGTATTTGTTTGGGGGCTGCGGTAAGCATAACGGACTTGTTTTAGGGAGAACAAATTTACGCAAAATAGGTTCGCCAAACCCGGGGGCTTGGTTATTGAGCTTCAAAAAGCTCCCGCGGAAGCTTTGATTGCCGTATGATGGATTGAAGCGTGCCCATTTTAAGTTCTTTATGGTCGGGGACGGGAACGGTGATGGTCGTATTGTCATTTTTTGCCTGCATGACGATGTGGCTTCCTTTTTGACGAACAACTATAAAACCGTGCTGCGTCAATATTTGACAGACATTTCGCCCCGATAAAACCCTTAATTTAGGCAATGGCTACCTGTACGCGGGTTACAAAAATTTCTCCGTGTAAGCGATGTTGAATCTCGGTTGTGGAGGCCGATTCCAAAAAAAGCTCAATGGCTTCCTTCAGATTATTCGATGCATCTTCAACTGAAATACCTTGGCTGGCAATGTCCAGTTCCGGGCAGAATGAGGCATAACCGTCTCCGTCTTTTTCGATAATAGCTGTGAATTGGTAGGTGTGCATGGTCGAAAGTTAGCAAAAAGCGTTCACCCTGTCTGTCCCGGCCCCAGCTCACCTTCCCATTTGCTGACTACGGCCGTGGCCACGCTGTTGCCCACAACATTTGTAGCACTGCGCCCCATGTCCAACAGCGGGTCGATGCCCAACAACAGCGCCAACCCCGCTTCGGGGATGTTGAACGTGGCGAGGGTACCGGCAATAACCACCAGCGAAGCGCGCGGCACGCCCGCGATGCCCTTGCTGGTAACCATCAACACCAACAGCATGCTGATTTGAGTCGCCAGTGGCAAATCGATCTTATACGACTGCGCGATAAAAAGCGAGGCAAACGTCATGTACATCATACTGCCGTCTAAGTTGAACGAGTAGCCGAGCGGCAAAACAAAACTGACGATCTTGTCCTTGCAGCCAAAGCGTTGCAGCTCATCCATGGTTTTGGGGAAAGCCGCTTCGCTGCTCGAGGTACTGAACGCCAGCAGAATCGGTTCTTTCACGCGTTTGATCAACTCCACAATACGGCCGCGAATGACCAGGAACCCCGCGAAGATCAGCAACACCCAAAGCAGGGCCAGACTAAAGTAAAACTCGCCAATAAAAATGGAATACGTTTTCAGAATGCCAATGCCCTGCTTGGCTACAACAGCCGTCATCGCTCCAAACACGGCCACCGGAGCAAAATTCATTACATACCCCGTAACCTTTAAGATCACGTGTGCCATGGCATCCATCGATTTGATCACTATTTTACCCTGCTCGCCAATGGCCGCGGTGGCCACGCCAAAGAAAATGGAAAACACCACAATTTGCAGAATCTCGTTTTTGGCCATCGCCTCCACCACACTGCTGGGAAACACGTGGTACAAAAACGTTTTGAGCGAAAGCCCTACGGCCTGGATGCCCGTCTCGTTGGTTTCGGGCAGCGGCAAGTTCATGGCAATGCCGGGCTCAAAAACGTTCACCATCACCATGCCCAACAACAAGCTCATCAGCGAAGCGCTGATAAACCAAAGCAGTGTTTTACCCCCGATGCGGCCCACCGCGCTGATATCGCCCAGTTTGGCCACGCCCACCACCAGCGTGGTAAACACCAGCGGGGCTACGATCATCTTAATCAGGCGGAGAAAGATATCGGCCAGCAGCGAAAAGGGCTCCACGGCTTTATCGCGCGCAGCCAACACAGTATTTTTTTCATCAGCCGCTTGTTTTTTTGTTGCCTCCAAACCTACACGATGGAGGCTGTCGGGCGAGGTAGCCAATTGACTGTTCGTGGACTTTAGCAAACTTTCGGCCGCCTCCAGGCGCTGGTTGTAGTCGCTCAGGTACGTCTTGTTTAGCGCGAAGCCGAGGCCGATGCCGATGATCAAGGCGATGATGATGTACAAGGTCAATCTGCTTTTTTTCGGAGGTTGGGAAAGATCTGCGGCCATGTTCGCGAAAGTTTGAACGGGCAATATAGGGAATATACCCCATGCCGAAACAGGTTACTGGGCGAGCGAGATATTCTTGGGCCATCCGGCCCGGGCGCGGTCGTACACCCGTTTGTCGTTGGCTCGGGTTAGGTCCAATCGCCTAAACGCCTCAGGCGATAATTGACACCGTTGCGCATAGATTTCCACATAGGCGGCCTCGGCTTCATCCAATACCTGAATGAACGCCTCGTATGTAGCCCCCCGATCCGTTTTAATGGATACCACCGCTTTCGCGGGATGCGGGTGATGTAGCAGAAAGTGTTTGATGTCATCGCGAAGACCGTCCATCGATTCTCTTCGTTCGCCCTCTACCAACAAGGCGTTGTCGCGGTTGATCATGATGGAATAGATGTCGCGGTCATGCTGCGTGACGATCGGCCGTTCATGTTGCCATTCGGGCAATAGCAGCGGTAGGCCTTTGTGTTCGGTCAGGGTGGTGGTCACCAGAAAGAAGGTCAACAAGAGAAAAGCGATGTCCGCCATACTGCTGGTGGGCACATCGGGGGTCAGGCGATGAAGACTCATGTTTTTGTTTCCTAATGCTGCCGGAAACAAAAGGTCACGCAGCGGTCGAGCCGGATAAAAAAGATGTATCGAACCCGGAGTGCTTCGGTACGACCAACTGAATAGGTCTAAAAACAAAACAACTCCCGTTGATTTAACGGGAGTTGTTTATTGTGGTCTCAGGGAAGACCATGGACTAGTGCCGAAGGCGGGACTCGAACCCGCACAGCTTGCGCCACACGCCCCTGAAACGTGCGTGTCTACCAATTTCACCACTTCGGCTTCGTCACATCCGGTATCCGTCTTTCGCTGTAGAAAAACATGATACAGGCGTGTGCCCAGGACTGGACTCGAACCAGCACACCTTGCGGCACTACCCCCTCAAAGTAGCGTGTCTACCAATTTCACCACCTGGGCTAGACATTTCAACATTTCCATTTTTGCTTTCGACCGACCGTCAGAAAGCACTGAGTCTTTTTGCTTTTGGGCCGCTACCCTCTCAAAGTAGCGTGTCTACCAATCCTGCCTACCGGCAGGCAGGTTCACCACTTGGGCTAGACATTTCAACATTTCCATTTTTGCTTTCGACCGTCCGTGAGAAAGCATTGAGTTTTTTTGCTTTTGGGCCGCTACCCTCTCAAAGTAGCGTGTCTACCAATCCTGCCTACCGGCAGGCAGGTTCACCACTTGGGCTAGACATTTCAACATTTCCATTTTTGCTTTCGACCGTCCGTGAGAAAGCATTGAGTTTTTTTGCTTTTGGGCCGCTACCCCCTCAAAGTAGCGTGTCTACCAATCCTGCCTATCGGCAGGCAGGTTCACCACCTGGGCTAGACATTTCCTAACTCCTTCCTCCGGACTCGCCTGTCCGGCTTTCGAGGGCTGCAAAGCTAACATGCTGGCCGCTTTTTCCCAACTTACTTGCCCAAGCCACCGCGTTTTTTGGGGATCTTTTGACCCAAATAAGCCACCAGCCGCGGATATTCCGTGATTTCCTGGTGCCCCATTTTCAACGTCCGGCCATCGGCAAAGCGTATAGCCAGCTCTTTGTACACTCGGTTTTTTCCCGTTCGCACCACGTTTTCTTGCCAAAGGGCCACGTGTTCCAACTTGTACGCGTGTTTCGTGCGCAGCACCGGAAAAGACAGTTCAAGCTGGTTGTTTCCCGCCCGCACGACCTTGTACCGCAGAAACACGCGGATGACCACGAACACCAAAAGAGGCAGCAGCACCACCAAAATGGCATAGGTGTACCACCGAGGCGTAGGGCTGGTAAGCAAAACCGACACGTTCATGGCCAAGGCCAGCGTGCCCAACAGGGTAAAGGTGCCGAACGAGAACAAGGTACTGGTGCGGGGCTTGGCAACGATCATGGCCGTGAAGAAATGCCGGGCAACAATAAGGGCATGTTAACCCATCCGAGTAGGCTATGCCCGTTTCATACTGCCGACTTCAATTTGTTTGAGCCGAAGATGGGATTTGAACCCACGACCTGCTGATTACGAATCAGCTGCTCTACCCCTGAGCTACCTCGGCTGAAGAGATGCAAAAATAGCAATACCCCGCCATTCGGTAAAAAACCATAAATTGCTCCATGCTTTCGAAAAAATGCAAGTACGCCATTCATGCATTGGTTTATTTGGCCGACCGATACCAACAAGGCCCCGTCCACATCCAAGAAATAGCCGATGAACAAAACATACCCAAGAAGTTCCTTGAGGCCATCCTGCTGGAGCTGCGCAACGCCAAAATCTTGCACAGCAAAAAAGGAAAGGGCGGAGGATACTACTTGTATAAAAAGCCATCGGAGGTAAACATGATCGAGATCATCCGGCTCATGGATGGTGCCATTGCCATGCTCCCCTGTGTGTCGCTGAACTATTACGAGCCCTGCGAAGAATGCCGCGAAGAAAAAACCTGTGGCATTCGCGACAGTTTTATTGCCGTGCGCGACCAAACCCTGAAAATACTGGAAGGCAGCACGCTGGAAAAAATGCTGAAGCGGCAGCGCGAGCTGAAAAAGTAACCGTTCGCGGTCGCCCCACACTTTTAAAATCTACTACTTCTATAGATTTTAAATATTTTATACCTTCGCCCCGTCAAGTGATTCAGCAAAACTCAAAAACAAACATCGTATGGCAATCCGACTGGGCGACATAGCCCCCGATTTTGTGGCAGACACCACCGAAGGCAAAATTGAATTTCACCAATGGCTGGGCAACAGTTGGGGCGTGCTTTTTTCGCACCCGGCTGACTTTACCCCTGTGTGCACCACCGAGTTGGGCGCGGTGGCCAAACTGCGGGCCGAGTTTGACAAGCGAAACGTAAAAGTGCTGGCGCTGAGCGTTGACCCCCTCGACTCGCACGACCAATGGATTGGCGACATCAACGAAACGCAGCACACCCAGGTGAACTTTCCACTCATTGCCGACCCGCAGTTTGCCGTGGCCAACCTGTACGACATGGTGCACCCCAACGCTAACGACAAATTTACCGTGCGCTCGGTGTTTGTCATCGGCCCCGACAAAAAAGTGAAGCTGACCATCACATACCCCGCTTCTACAGGACGAAACTTTGACGAAATCCTGCGGGTCATCGACAGCTTACAACTCACCGCCAAGTACAGCGTGGCCACCCCGGCCAACTGGAAGCAAGGCGATGATGTGGTGATCGCCCCGGCCATCAAGGACGAAGAAATTCCGGCCCGCTTCCCCAAAGGACATACGCGTGTAAAACCCTACTTGCGGACAACCCCACAACCCAACCTGTAAGGACTACCTGCCTGCTGCTCCGGATCGTTTTGTCCGGGGTACCGTGCATTGAGCCAAGTTTCGCGCGGTGATTCTTTTTGCCGCGCGTTATTTTTTATTTTTGACGCATGCACATCCGCATGGCCACCGAACTCGATGCCGAGCCGCTGCTTCGTTTGCTCCGCACCGTGGCCAGCAAAGGCGGACTGTCGCGCACCCCCGAGGAAATCCATGCCACCTATGTTCGCATGTTGCTCGAGAAGTCGCTGCGCACCGGGTTCTGTCTGGTGATGGACCACCCCGATGGAAGCGATGAGCGGGTGGCGTGTGTGTGGTGCCATCGGGCCGAAGCCGACCAAAACAAACATGTTCTCCGCGATCTGTTGGTGGCCGTGCATCCCGATTTTCAACGTCAGAAGCGCGGCCGCACGCTCCTTACGATCTTGCTCGAAGAAATCTCGCTGAACCATCCTACGGTGGGCAAAGTGGAGTTGACCGTGCGCGAAGACAATGCCACTGTCTTGGCTTTGTATGCTTCGCTCGGTTTTCACATTGAAGGCCGGCTGGAGATGCGGGCGCGCACCCCGGAAGGAACGTACCTGGCGGAGATTATTATGAGTTGGCAAAACCCCAACTTTGAATTCTGATGAAGCAAGTGGCATGGATAGGGATGCTGCTTTGGGCTTCTGTGGCCTCGGGCCAAGTCATCACCGCCAAAACCGAGCGGCATATTTTTCAAGGTGAAATCAACCGCCAGGGAAAAGCGGTCGGGTGCCACCACCTACGCGCGGTGACCCACTATAAAACCGCACAGTTGGTTGAGGGCACACGCCAAAACGGCCCCAACCAAATATTCAAAGCCAAGGTGAAGATAAAGAGCGCCAGCGGCCGGTGGGTGGCCAAGGTGAGCAACGGTGGGTACTCCACCTTTTTTCCGGAGCACTGGAGTGAAGGCAAAACAAAAGAAGAAATTATGAGGGCCTACCAAAACAGACGACCGGTCAGTGGCGATTTGTACGAAGGCAAATGCAGCGAGGGGTGGATCATCCAGTTTTACGTGAGCGATGACGGATCCATAGCCTCGGCCTTCCCGCGCGATTGGACCCGAAAACGATAAGACCATGGGCATGCACTATCAGTTTGAATGGAGGAAGGTGTGGGATGAAGAGCCGCCACGTCCGTTGTTGCGCGTGCAGGCACCCTTTGCCATGCTGGATGATCTGGCCCACTCGCTCCCCGATGTGGCGTCCGCTCAGCGCGCGCTTCGCCTGATCGGGCAAGTGCAATCGAGCAAGGTGCGCAAATGCCATCTCGGTTCCGATGCGGTTTTGCTGGAAGTGTTTGCCCGCAAAACCAATGTGCTGTATGCCATGGGCGAAAAGAAAACGGCTATCGCCACGGACGAACTGGTGGCGCTGTTGCGCGATTGGAAAAAATTCGTCCAGCAAAAGTGACCTCTGCCCGTGCGCAGGTTAGTGGCGTCCGGTCATTTTTTTCTTGGCGGCTTTTTGTTTTTCAAGGGCGATGTTCTCCGCCAATCGAAACTTCACCATCTGACGCAGCAGCTTGACCGGTAGGGGCGCATCCAGCGGAAGCTGCACAGCCCCTCGGGACGTGGCAAAGGGGCTCAACTCTTTTTTGAATGCTGCAATGGCCGAGGGCATGGGGTAGAAGCCGATGTGTTTTTTTGCCAGGGCAAAGTAGACCAGCATACCCTTGTACCTGAAAGCAGGAATGGAATAGCTGATCGTTTCTTCCGCCTGGGGCGCGGCCTTCCGGATCAGTTGCCGCAGTTCTTCCAACGTGGCGCGATGGGCGGCCGGCTGCAGGGCAATGTAGGCGTCAATGCTGGTGGCGGGAGTGCGTTGCATAGTCGTGGGCGTATGACCACAAACGTAACTCATCCGCGACTACCGAGTGCGCTGGAAACGCGTCAATTTTGCGGGTCTATCCCGACACGATTTATGCAGGCTCGATCACTTTCTTCAGTCCGGCAATGACCGAAGCCCAATTTTCTTCCGAATGTTTGGCTTTGGCTTCGTCATAATTGGTTTGCGTCACCTCCAACCAAGTGCCCTCGGCCGTGGGCGAAAGACGATAGGTTACTTGCAGATAATTCTCGGGCAAATCCGGCATGCCACTCCAACTGCTCAGGTAGCTGAAGGAGAGAAAATGTGGGGCATCAAAGTTCAGAACGATACCCTTGTCTTCGTACGGCTGACCTTCCCACTCCCCCCGGAAGTAGATAGGCTCGCCCACGCGCCAGGAGGTAACGAGACTGCTGCCAAAAAAATACTGTTTCACCAAGGCAGGGTCGGTGAGGGCGTTCCATGTTTTTTCGAGGGTGGCGTTTACGCGGGTTTGGTAACGGGTCAAAAAATGAGTTTGCATAATACTTTTTTTGCAAAGGGATGCAGTACCAGCGACAGCCCTATGTCAGCAGGGAAATGGTAGCCGAATGTTTTTAGAAACAAAAAAGATAGCAGCGACCGGCTTTTGTCGCGGCAAGTTGTGCGTTTGCCCCACATAGAAACGTTGGGTGGATAAGCTTTGTAATATGTAGACCGTGAATCGCATAAACAAAGTCCTCTTGGCAAGCGCCAAGAGGACTGGTCGGGATGACCACGCCCGAAGCGTGGCGACCTCTACGTCCCGAATCACGCCAGCAGCGTGACACTGCCGGGCTGTCCTCGTCCCATGTCCTCAAGAAACCTGCCTGCTCCTCTTTTCTTGATTTTCTTTTCCAATTGCAACGCTTCCGGTCTGGTGTCCACTTCATGGCTCCAGATAATTTTCCACGGCTGCTCCTTCTTGGTGTGACCCGCCAACTCGCTATTGTGTTCTTCCAGGCGCTTGGACAAGTTGTGCGTTTGTCCCACATAGAAACGTTGGGTGGATAGGCTTTGCAGTATGTAAACGGTGAAGCCCATAAATAAAATCCTCTTGGCAAACGCCAAGAGGACTGGTCGGGATGACTGGATTCGAACCAGCGACCTCTACGTCCCGAACGTAGCGCACTAGCCGGGCTGTGCTACATCCCGCGAGACTGCAAAAATAAGGTATTCTCCCCAAAAGAACGTGGTGCCTGATTCCGGTCAATTTAGGGCTCCAAAACACGGTCTGCTTTCGCAATTCGGTGGGAGTCGATATCTTCGTGCAACGCCTTTTATTTATGAAAACCACCCGCAGAACATTCATCGCCACGGCCTCCGCGGCCGCGCTTACCGCAACCACACCCCTTATGGCACAGAAACCCACCCCCAAGCTTATTCACCACGTTTTCTTTTGGTTGAACAACGTGGAGTCGGGCGAGGACCGGAAGAAACTGTTGGAGGGTTTGCGTACGCTGGGCAAAATTGAAACCGTGCGCGACTTTCGCATCGGCAGGCCGGCCCGCACCGAGAAGCGAGACGTCATTGATGACAGCTATACGTTTTCGCTATTCACGGTGTTTGATGACGTGAAGGGGCATGACGCCTACCAGGTGCATCCGATCCACCTTAAATTCATAGAAGAAAACAAACACCTGTGGGCGAAGGTACAAGTGTATGACGTGGAGGCGATTTGAGGTTTGTGGATTTGCTCGTATTTTCGACTCATATTTATTATTCAACCATGAATACTCTTACAATTGACGACACCAAGTTTGTAGTACTAGAGCAGCACGAATACGAAAAGCTGTTGGAAAGGGCCGCCTCTAAACGCACTCCGGCACGAAAGATGACCTTGCAGGCCGGAAAAAAAATGGCTTATCGGCTGATTGACAAATGGAGTCGCGGAAGGTGAGTATTTTGGATAAGGCCGTGGAAGAAGTGGCCCACGTTGCCTATTTTATCGAATCAAAGGGGCTGCCGAGCACAGCTAAGTCATTTGTGGACGATGCCTTTCGTTTCTTTCACACGTTGGGCAACCCTTCATTAAAGCACAGGCCGTGTAAATTTTTGAACTGGAGCGAAGCCGGTTACCGCTGCGCAAGCTTTCGAAAGAAATATTTGGTGGCGTATCTGGATTTGAGCAGCGAAGTAATTGTTTGTGATTTTGCGCTTCAGAAACTCCTGCAATAGTCCCCGAACGTCAACTCTGCGTTGACTTGCCGATCGGCTAGCCTAACCTCCGCCCTTGCCCGTTTTAGCCCACATATCGCGCAGCGTCACCGTCCGGTTGAAGACGAGCTTGTCAGCAGTAGAATCCGGATCCAGACAGAAATAGCCCATGCGCAAAAACTGGAAGTGCTCACCCATGGTGGCTTTGCTCAGGGCCGGTTCGATCCAAACCTGTTTTTTCTCCAGCGAATGCGGGTTTAGGAATTGACGGAAGTCACCCTCCACCGCATTCATGTCCTCTTGCAGAAACAAGCGGTCGTACAAACGCACCTCCGCAGGCTGGGCATGCGCACAACTGACCCAGTGGATCACGCCTTTCACCTGGATGCCGGACGTATCATGGCCGCTTTTGCTCTCGGGCACATAGCTGCACCGCAGCTCGATAACCGTACCGCTGGCATCTTTCAACACCTCATCACACCGGATGATGTACGCGCTTTTTAGGCGTACCATTTGCCCGGGCGCCAAGCGGAAATATTTTTTTGGAGGGTTCTCCATGAAGTCGTCACGCTCTATCCACAGCTCGCGGCCAAAGGGCATGGTGCGTGTGGTGGGCACTTCCGCTTCGGGGTTGTTTTCGGAAGGCAGCGCTTCGGTCGCGCCCTCGGCATAGTTGGTGAGCACCACTTTTAGCGGATCAAACACCACCATCCTGCGTTCGGCCATTTTGTTGAGGTGCTCGCGCACGCAAAACTCCAGCAGGCTGATGTCGATGAGGTTATCGCGTTTGGCCACGCCAATTTTGTCGCAGAATTCGCGCAGGGCTTCGGGCGTATAGCCGCGCCTGCGCACCCCGCTCAGGGTGGGCATGCGGGGGTCGTCCCATCCGTTTACGTGCCCTTCATTTACCAATTGAAGCAACTTGCGCTTGCTCATCATGGTGTAGGTCATGTTCAACCGCGCAAATTCATACTGCCTGGAAGGGTAGATTTCCAACTGCTGGATAAACCAGTCGTACAGTTCGCGGTGCGGCACAAACTCCAGCGTACAGATGCTGTGGGTAATTTGTTCAATGGCATCGCTTTGGCCGTGGGCAAAGTCATACATCGGGTAAATACACCACGCATCGCCCGTGCGGTGGTGGCGTGCGTGTTTGATGCGGTACACGATCGGGTCGCGCATGTGCATGTTGGGGTGCGCCATGTCAATCTTCGCGCGCAGCACTTTTTCGCCATCGCGGTAGCGGCCGGCCTTCATCTCCTCAAATAAGCGCAGGTTTTCCTCAATCGTGCGTGTTCGGTACGGACTGTTTTTACCGGGTTGTGTGGGGGTGCCTTTTTGTTCGGCTATCTCTTCGCTGGTGCTGTCATCCACATAGGCCAACCCTTTTTGGATGAGCGTAAGGGCAAAACCATACAACTGCCCGAAATAGTCAGAAGCATACAGTTCCTCGCTCCACTGAAAGCCGAGCCACTTCACATCGTTTTTGATGCTCTCCACATACTCGGTTTCTTCTGTGACGGGGTTGGTGTCGTCAAAACGCAGATTGGTTTTGCCGCCATACTTCAAGGCCAGTCCGAAATTCAGACAGATGCTTTTGGCATGACCCAAATGCAAGTACCCGTTCGGCTCGGGCGGAAAGCGCGTAGCGATGGACCGGTGTTTGCCTTCGGCCAGGTCTTTTTCAACGATCTCTTCTAAAAAGTTGAGGCTTTTTTCTTCGGTCATGACGTGCAGGGGCGTAAAGGCCGTAAAGGTAACGCCTTCGCCCCAGTTTTGGTAGGTGTCTCTTCGTGCCTGCGCTTTTTACCGGATCAGCGAGAGGTAATGCGGAAACATTTCGCGCCACGCGGGCCAGTCGTGTGGGCGTTCATACCGCACGTCCAGCCAATGAGGTATGCCCTTGGCCCGGAAGATGCCCGCCATGTGTTCGTTGGCATTCCAGCACATGTCGTGCGTGCCGGTGCCCAGCACCACAAACATCTCGTGAAACCACGGGTTGTTGGCCTGCGGGATAAAGTCGGGCGGGTTGTTGAAATACACGTTGTCGTCATAGTATCCGTCCAACTGGTCGCGGATGTCAAAGGCTGCGCCCATGTTGAAAACGTATTTCACCACTTCGGGATGTTTGAAGGCAAAGTTGGTGGCGTGGTAGCCGCCAAAACTGCAACCTGCGGTGGCCACACGCCCCACGCCCGTTTCGCGCTGCGCCAGCGGCACCAGCTCATGCAGCAAAAACAGGTCGTACCAGATGTGGTTTCGCACGCGGTCGGCCGGGTGTATGTTTTTGTTATACCAACTCAGGCGGTCAATGCCATCGGGGCAATAAATTTTCACCAGCCCGTTGTCCACAAACCAAGCCACGCTGTCCAGCAGTTTGAAATCTTTGTTTTCGAAAAAGCGGCCCATGGAGGTGGGGAAGAGGATGATCGGGTAGCCGCGTGTGCCAAACGAAAGCGTCTCGATGTCCATCCCCAGCCGTGAGGAGTACCATTTGTGATAGTGTTCGTGCATGGGCGGGTAAGCGTTGGGGTAAATACTCGTTTCAAGCTACTAAAAAAAGTGAACGTACATAACTTCACCCTGGCCCAATACCCGCAAAACGCGCGATGGTGCGTACCTTGCGTACCAACCAAGTTGATGAGGCCATGCCGAAAACGCAAAAACCGGTTCGTGCGTATGCCTTCGAAGCGCCCATTGCCGTGCCGCGCTTTGAGGAGGCCGCAGGCTTTTACACCACGCCCCAGCGCAGTGCGGCCATGGCCCGCGTGAAAGGGGCTGATACGCGGCCGGAAGTGAAGTTTCGGAAAGCCCTGTGGCGGGCGGGGCTGCGTTTTCGGGTCCACCCCAAGAAATTGCCCGGCAAGCCGGACATCTCCAACCAGCGACTGCGCCTGGCTATTTTTATCGATGGCGAATTTTGGCACGGCCATGATTGGGCCACCAAGCAGCAAGCCATCAAGACCAACCGCGGTTTTTGGCTGCCCAAAATCGAGCGTAACATGCAGCGCGACAGGCACGTAAATGCGCGGCTGCATGCCATGAACTTCCGCGTCTTCCGCTTTTGGGCGCATGAGATCGACCGCGAACTGGGCCGTTGTCTGGCCGAGGTGCTTGGGTATGTACGGCAGGCGCTCAGGTATTAACTTTACATTTTTGATCCACACGGCTTTGGAAGAATCAACCGCTTTTGAAACGCAAACGGATACGGCTACGTATCGCTCTGACTTTTACCGCGACATCTACACGAAACTGTTGGCGCGCGAGGTGGTGGTGGAGGTCATCCGCCCCAGCACGTGGGAGCCTGAAAAAAAATACCCGCTGTTGATTCTGAACGATGGCCAGGACAACGAGGCCGTTCAGGTGAAGGCCACCGTGCAGCAGTTGGCAAGTACCGGGCAAATACATGACGTCATCGTGGCGGGCGTTACCGCGGGCGACCGCATGCAGGAGTATGGCGTGGCCGCGCGTGCCGACTTCAAAAATCGCGGAAGCAAGGCCAAGGCCTACACCAAGTTTGTGGTGACCGAGTTGGTGCCCTATCTCGTGTATCGCTACCCTATTGATCCCTCGCCCGCGCAGCATGCCGTGGCCGGCTATTCCTTAGGCGGGTTGTCGGCCCTCGACATCGCCATCAATCACCCGGAAGTGTTTCTCAAAGCCGGGGCCTTCAGCGGTTCGTTTTGGTGGCGCAAACGCGATACCGCCAGCCGTTTTTATTCGGATTACCGCGACCGCATCATGCACCAGCAGATCAGACGCAGCCGCTACAAAAGCGGACTCACATTTTGGTTTCAGACCGGCACGCGAGACGAGCAGAGCGACCGCAACAAAAACGGCATCATCGACTCCATTGACGATACCCTCGATTTGATCGTGGAGTTGACCCACAAAGGCTACAAGCCATTTCGCGACATCCAATACGTAGAGATGGAAGGAGGGGAGCACAACCCCGCCACCTGGGCCAAGGCCATGCCTCACTTTTTGACGTGGGCCTTTGGGAAAAAATAACCCGACCCATCGGCAAAATCATTTGATAACAATCCATACGGTTGTTTGTTTAGCCTACATGGCATAACCTTTTGGGCGGCATGGCCTTAAAGGTAGCGAGAGGTGGAATGAATCTGGCGAACGAATTTTTGGAGTCACAACGGTCGTGTGGCGATGAGCAAGCGGATAAACTGATCGGCACGCTGGCCGCAGACAACAACCTGCCGCGGGTGTATGACGCGTTGGCCTTGCCTGCCGAGAAACGCAAGCGTGTCAAAAACGAAGTAACGCGTTTTTTGTCCGAAACCCGAAAGCACCCCGAATGGTACGATGCCCGGCAAATAGCCCTTGGCCAGGATGTGTTTAAGCGTTACGCGTTAGACGTGATGATGCTGTTGGGCGCCATGTCGCTGCCGTATTGCTATGCGGCCTCACCCGGCAACAAGGCCTTGTACCTGGCGGGCAAAATGCGCCAGCAAATTGCCAAGCGCCTGACGGACACCGCCTCGTTTGTGATGGCGGTACTTACGCGCGGCAGTTTTGAGGCACGTGGCGATGCGCTCTATAACATCCAGAAAACACGCTTGATCCATGCTTTGGTGCGCCATCATTTGTCCCACCAGCGGTGGGATGCCGCGTGGGGTCTGCCCATCAATCAGGAAGACATGGCCGGCACCAACCTGGCGTTTTCGTACGTGATTTTGCTCGGCCTTCAGCAATCGGGGGTTTCGCTCACGCAAAAGGAGAAAGAGGCATTTCTGGCCGTGTGGCGATTGACGGGCTATCATTTACAGATTGATGAGCGGTTGCTGCCTGCCTCGTGGGACGAAGCGCGGGCGCTGGAGCAGGCCATCCACCGCAGGCACTTCAAAAAATCGGACGAGGGGTTGTCGTTGACGCGCGAGCTGGTGCACTACTATCAGCGCACGTTTCCGCCCATGGCCGCTTACCTCATTGACTCGCAGATGCGTTATTTTTTGGGGCCGGAGATCTCGGGTTACCTGGGGTTGGAGCCCGAGCCGCTCAAAGACCGCGTGCGCATTTACGTGAGTGCCATCCGCGAGGCCATGAACGTATTGATGGTGAATCCCAACGGTTATGCCAAGCTGATGGCACTGGCGAAGGAGCCGAAGGGGTGAGGGGGCTACCAAATCTGTTCAAGACATGGTGACGATTAATTTTCTAAAAATACCCCTATGTCAGGCTTAGGTTCTTGGAGCCAAAACCGGGTACTGAACGGCCTTCGGGTGCTTTTTCTGACGACCTATCGTTAAAACAACGTTGTTTGTATCTCGCGTTTTGGTTGAAATGTTCCTATAATGATAAATGGATTGAGGGACACATAATGGTGTGCTTGCGTTGTTCCCAAGAAAAAATGGAGGTCTTTAGTCTTGGCAAAATCGTAAAAATATTTTTTTCGAACATCATCGAGGGCTTTTCTCTCATCGCCTTCATGCCTGGCGAGACAATTCCAGTAAAGTTGACCGGTTTCCCAATCTTCAATCATCATATGACTTTCTTTGCCTTGATTGTCCTTGAAACGAAACTTGAACTTATATGGTAGTTTTTGTACCACCTGGAATTTGCCCTCCTTGGTTGTCTCAAAGAGATTTAACTGGTTCAGCTTTGCCAGCTTTTCGTTGTCCCATTCCCGGTCAACCGGCTCTGCGGTAAAATCCAAAACTTCATTCGGCTTGAAAACGGCCAATGATGTGCATGTGTTTTTTTCTTTTGATTCGGCAATCAGCTCGGCTAAGTTGTCGTATATCTTTCCCAGGCATACTTTCTTTCGCTCTTCCCAACTTCCATTATTGGTTCCAATATGCCCGATTACCTTAATTTCGGTATCAATAGTTCGCGGGCGAAAGCTTTCAGGTCTGAAATCGCTTTCATTTTTAACCAAATCAACTTCAATCCAGTCATACTTCCTGTATTGCTCGTTGTAGGATTTCTTTCTAAACGGGACGGGATACAGCCTAATCCACGTCCCATCTTCCCGAAATCCGGCCGTGCAGACCAACTCCTCATATTTTGCTGAAAGAGTAGGGTAGGTTTTTACGGCAATTAAAATTTTGGTAAGCGCCATTCCTTAGATATGTTCAACTTTATACTCGAAGCCGGGCAGGGTTTGAATGGCTTCGGCTAAGTGCTTGCGATGGCACTGGCAGATGTTTGCCTCAAAACACGTTAAGGCAATTCGTTTATTTTCAATCAATAAATTCAGAATTTGCGTTTGGGAGTTGACCGTTTTTGTCAGGTTATTTTTTCTGTAAAAAGTGAACAGTTTATCATAGTCTGCTTGTGTGGTTAGTGCTTGTCGTTGTTCCGATTGTATGCCCACTTCAGGGATGTGCAAATACGTTATACCCACGCTTTCGCAGTATCTTTTTAACTGACTTTTACTAAATCCGTATTTCATGCTCAACGGATTGTGGCGCACATCCACTAAAACCTTCACATCTTTCTTCAGCAATCGAACGAGGTATTCCTCCAGCGAAATGCCTTCATAGCCAATCGTAAATAGTACCGTTTCGCTGTTTCGGGGCCGTGCGGCCTTAACTTTTTGCCGTTCGCTTTCTGTCAGAATGGCGTTGGCAACTTCACTTTTTATCGCGTAAAATGGATGGTTGACATACGTATGTTTCATTAGTGCGTCTGTGCTCAATTTGCCGTACTCATCCTTCACTTGTTGCAAGCGTGCGCGGTCTTCGGGTTTTACCAATTTCAAATAATCCGTTTTATCCAGTTTGGTAAAGTGTTTTTGCGATTCTGCCAACATACCCTTGGAAACCATTGTGGTTAAATCAGCATTAGCCGAGTAGGAATAACAACCGTACTTGTACGGTACAAAGTCATATACACCAGCCTGACCGGTCGGAAGGGCTTTGTTTTGTCCAAGACAAAACAAAAACAACAATTTTTGGAGCCGGATTTTATCCAACTGACCATCAAAAAGTTGCAGAAGGGCGAGTATTATTTTCCGTCTGTAAAACACCCTACAAAACTAACGTTTTTTGAGACCTATTCAAGCTATTGTCATCACCAACGAGTGGCCAGATATCCGCAGCAATCGGAAAAGTTACCAACGCGGGGTTTTATCTTCCGTTAGTTTATAGCTGGTCAGTTAAACGATTGCCTGAACTCCAAAGGTGTTTGATTGGTTTTTTGTTTGAATAATTTGCTGAACGATTGCGGGTGCTCAAAGCCCAGTTCGTAGGCAATTTCACTCACGGATAACCGGGTGGTACTCAGCCGCTCTTTGGCGTAGTCAATCAGTTTGTTTTGAATGTGCTGCTGGGTATTTTGTTGCGTATACAATCGCAAAAGCGTTCCCAGGTAATTGGGCGAAATATTCAGTTGCTCTGCCATCGCGCTTACGGTTGGAATACCATTCTCTAATAGACGACCGCTGTTAAAGTAGTCGGAAAGCACTGTTTCGAAACGTTCCAGTAACTCGTGGGTGGATTTTTTTCGTGTTAAAAACTGGCGCTCATAAAAGCGTTCGGAGTAGATGAGCAGCATGTCAAGCTGTGCAATAATAAGTTCGTGACTGAACTTGTCTATGTTGGATTGATATTCCTGTTCTATTTTTAAAAGAATATCAACGATGATCTTTTCCTCTTTGTCTGACAGAAAAAGAGCTTCATTTACCGCATACTGAAAAAAGTCGAAGGACTTTATCTTTTTTGCCAATGGCGTATTCCATAAAAAGTCGGGGTGAATCAGCAGTAGCCGGCCGGTCGGTTCTGCCACCTTATTCAGGTCGATTTCTAATTTCAAAAATTGGGATGGTGCAATAAAAGACAAAATCCCCGAGTTGAAATCATATTGCTGTTGGCCGTAGTTGAATTTGGCGTTGACATTCCGCTTTAAACCAATGGTGTAAAAATTCTGAACCCACCTCACGTGGGGTTCATCAAAAGGATAAGAAACCTTGCTGTAGTCAACTAAACTAATCAAGGGATGTTCAGGACCCGGAAGATTGCAGAATGCATGAAATTCGGCTATGGAATTAAGCCGAAAGGTCTTTTCCATGGTGGTCAATTTAGTTCTTTTCTTTATACAAGATCATCCCGGCATGATACAGAATACCGTTCTTAAATTCCCCGTCTGCCGTAAAGCCTGTGTCGTCCTTGTAGTCGATGTGATTTCCCGTTACTTGGTAGCTACCCTGATAGGCACTTTTGCGGTTGCCCCGTGCTTCATCATATCGGTTGTTGGGTAAAAGCTCGTGGCGTATGTAGCCGTCTTTTGTCACCCACATTCCTACATACGCTTTTGTTTCTTCGATTGTTTTGTGTTGTTCCATGGTGGTATGTTTTGTGTGTACGCAACCCGTTGTGAAAAGGATAATTTGGATCAGAGTGCGGTGGACAATGTGTAGCTTTTCCATTTTTCAACGTCTTGGGTAATGATATGAATTTTGCGTTGCAGCAGATCAAGGGCATCGTTACCCAACAGCAAATGCACAGGCGGATGGGCTTCTTTGCTTAAAGCAATCAGAACGTCAGCCGCTTTGTCGGGGTCGTTCGGTTGATTTCCGTTTATGCCTTCAAGGTGTGCCTGTTCGGATTGGCGGGCGGCTTCGTAGTCCTGAAGCGGCTGTTTAGGTGTTTTAACCGAGCCTTTGGCCAGAAAATCTGTTCTGAAATACCCCGGATAAACAACCGAGACGTTTATACCAAAGTCTTTTGCTTCCTCGGCCAGCGCCTCTGTAAAACCGGCCATGGCAAACTTGGTAGAACAATAAATGCCCCACCCGGCAAAGTTTCCCGCAATGCCACCCACCGAAGCGATGTTAAAAATGTTGCCTGACCGTTGGCTTCGTAAGTAGGGCATTACATTTCTGATCACATTCAATGCACCAAAAACATTGACGTCAAAATTTGCCCTGGCCTCTTCGTCTGTCAGTTCTTCCAAGGTGCCGATTTGTCCGTAGCCAGCATTGTTCACAACCACATCCATGTTGCCAAAGTGTGCAATGCTTTTTTCAATGGCAGTTTTTACGCTCGTGTTGTCCGTCAAACCTACTTCGAGCGGGAGAAAGGATTCCGAAGGTTCCCCAACCTCGTCAATCAAAGATTGTGTGTTTCGTGTGGTGGCGGCAACGCGGTAGCCGTTTTGCAGAAGCTTCTTCACCAGACAAAGTCCCAGGCCTTTTGAGGTTCCGGTGACAAACCATACTTTTTTTGCGTTCATTTTTTGAATTTGATGGTAAATGATGACGCAAAGGTGGTTTGAAACGAAGCAGGGGGAAATAACCAGATCACGGAATGATGTAGTCAAATCGTGAATGGCGGGCGGTTGTTGGACGTACGTACCAACAGACACCGTTGGGGTAGTTATGTGCCGTTGCTCCTGCTGTGGGCGGCCTTTACAGCCGCTTGTCTTCTAAAATCAGCCACGTTCCGGGCGGGCCCATTGCACCAAGTGTTTTTGGTTTGACAAGGGTTAGATCAAACCAGGTTGTTTTCTGAGTGATTTCAGCCGGTTTCGGGGTAGCATGCGTACCAATGGTCAGGCTCCCCTTTTTTATCACGAAATTATAGCTTGATTTTTCAAAATCCATCGTCCTCCGTTTAACATATTCTGTTTCCGCCCCAATTAGCAGGAACATATTTTTTTGAAATCTGAACGTATAGGTATAGAAACGGAAGTTGGCATTGATATAGTCAAACGAGAACTGAATCGTTAGTACACCGTTTTCAATGGTCATCAAGTTAAACGGATCGCCATACGTTGGGGGAAAATTGCAGAGCGTCAATAGCCGGGGATTCGTTTCTGCCAGAGTATAGCTATTTCCGATGTTCTTGATCGCAATAGCGATCATTCTTGGTTGAATGAAATAGTTATCACCATCGTCTCTTACGTTCACGCTGTCCCGGCTTTTGATAATAAAAACCTTATCGGCCAGGTCGTCATTATTCAAGTCTCCCTGTATCGAGTCCGTCACGAACCAACCTTTTGGCGCAAAATCACTCGCTGAAAGAGCCTCTTTTTTTGATTTCGGCAGTTCGTATTCCTGTCCGAATGAAACAAGGGGCAGACGTAATAGTAGACAGGCAGGATTTTTTTCATGTTGTAGGGAAAATGCTGGCAAAACACGGGATGCCGGTTATCGCTAGGTTTTGGTGTTTGTTCTTCGGTTACCTCAAATATAGTAGCCTACAAAGACGTTAGGTATGCCGCAGAGTCACGAAACGGAGACTCTGCGAAGAAGCAAAAGCAGCAGTCTCATAGATTTGCTCGATGTTTTTTGAGGTAAGAATTTTACTCGCAATTTCAATAACGGCAATTGCTTGTTCCTTTTTTACTGTCGGGAAGTCGTTCAGAAACTCGTCAAGCGGTATCCCTTTCTCCAAATGGTCAAAAAGGGTCTGAATAGGAACTCTCGTCCCTCTAAAAACAGGGTTTCCCGATAGTATTTTGTTGTCAATCGTTATGTAGTCTTTTACTCGATACATAGTCGAAATGTACAAATTTTCCCGGTCAACGACTTTGCTCGAGGGGCTTGCCGGGCAACGGTTGTGTAGGCAAGTATGCGACCCGTGCGTACAGTGGTGTGAGAGCCTTACCCTGCTGGCTTTTGCCAGTGGGGCGGGCTACTCGATTATGCTGCGTTGCTTTGGAAGTGTTCAATCGAGTCAAACTCCTTTGATTTTAACTGCTTTTCTTCTTCTATGTCGAAGTCGTCTTGAAGACCCAACCAAAACTTTGCTGAGTTCCCAAAATATTTTGAAAGTCGTAAAGCAGTGTCAGCCGTTACTCTTCTGTTGCCCTTAATAATTTCAGAAACTCTTGTTTGAGGTATCCCAATGTCCTTTGATAATTTGTAGGCACTAAGTCCCAAAGGAGCTAGAAATTCTTCTTGAAGAACTTCTCCAGGGTGTATGTTCTTTAATCTTTTCATTGTGTACTCATTTTTAATGATAGTCTACTATCTCAACGTCCGAAGCGTTTCCTTTGTCCCATTTGAATACTATTCTCCACTGGTCATTAATCCTGATAGAATAAAAATCTTTTAGGTGTCCTTTTAACTTTTCAAGCCTATTCGATGGAGGAATCTGCAAGTCTGTCAGATTTTGCGAGTTGTTTAGCATCCTTAACTTTCGTCTCGCAATTTCCTGCAAGTCTGTTGCAAAGCCTTTAACTCTATCACCGTCCCATATTTTCTTCGTTTCTTTTGACCCAAAGGATGTGATCATAATACCGTAATACGTTACTTACGTCAAAGGTAAGTAATTTGTTGCGGTTGTCCAAACTGTCTAGAAGCAATGCAGTATAACGTTTGTGTTTGCGCGGTGGTGGGCTCTTGAAAACGTATTTGTCCCACGTGGCCAAACGTTGAACGAAGATAGAAGCTTATAGCTTACACCAAACCCCACCATTGCGCAAACATTTTGTGTGTGCCCAGTATGGCACATCCACTTTCCAGTTGGGAATTTAGTTTGATTATCTGAAGGGTGCAAGTCCCTGATGTGCGAATCCTAAAAGCGCATTAGCAAGCCGCAAGCTGGTTTGGGGTGACCCTTACAGTGAAGAAAGCGGTACTGCAACGATCTGTACTGACGAATAGGAACTGCATACGGAGGCTGGTTGATACGGGTGAGTGAGCACATCTTCACAAAGCCCTGTTTGGTGAAATAGTGTCAACCTGTAGATGCAGCAGCGATAGATCAAAGGATAAATGTTTTACCTGGGGAGATCTCTGTGTTACGTGTAACATAAGAGAAGTTAGCCGAGGTCATAGTAGTTGGTAGTAACGAGCCGATAGAAGGATCGGAGGGCTCACAAACCAATGAAGGACTGAACGTTAAGTTGATCGAAATGCCGTAAGGAGGCTTCACACTTGATGTGACTAGCCTTATATTAAAATAGGTCAAAGCTGCGATCGGTGTAAAGAGCGATGGCAGTGCGCTTAACGAACCGCGTAGTACGAGACCCGTACGCTACGTGGTGTGAGAGGCGAACCTCATCGGTGAAAAACCCGATTTTGAATTTATTATACACCTTCAATGTCATATACTACTCCATTTCGGCACATCACAACAGTCATATGGTCGTCCCATGGTGTTTCAAACCAAAGTTTAAATGAAGAACCAACCCCATTTACGAACCCTCCATATCCATCATTGGATGTGTCTGCAAATTTTACCTTCGTCCTTCTAAATGCTTCTTCCTTATCAAATATTTTAAGGTAATTCATACTCCATTCTAATTGCTCTTTACCTCCTTTTATAATATTCGGGTCTGCTCCAAAATTTCCACCTTCCATACAATTTTTAGCAAAGAACCAAAACCTATCTTTCATTTTTTCAATTTCGTCTACTCCAATTCTTTCGATATGTTCCAAACTTTTTATTGCAAAGTCAGAAATATCTTGTTTTTCAGTAATGTGGTAAATACAAACGTCCACAATTTGGGCTAAGGCTTTAATTTCAATCTCTACGTATAGATTTTTTTCTATGCCGTTATCTTTCCAATAGTGCTTTCTATCTCTCAGCTTTTTCATTGTTCATTTTATAGCACACAACTCAAAGATATACGAAACTCCCCGTCTCTCAAATGGCGGCTTTTTGCTGAACGTCAAGCTCGTATGTTTTTTGACGGCCCCGGAAACATTCGTCTAGCCACCGCAGTATCACCACCCTTTTCGGGTAAGGAGTAGCCAAAAGCATTTCTTTTGCCTGCGCCTGGCGGTGGGGGCTTAGTTATCCCAATCGAACGCCTCGGTGGTAAGCTCCAGCTCCTTCTTTTTCTTTTGGCCCTTCAGTTTGAAGGCGTCCTTGAGTTCCTGCACTTCCTTCTTCAGGTCGGCACTGATCTTCTTTTTCACCGCCTGCTGGTCGTAGCTTACCTCGTACCGGTCGGTGGTGCCCACGATTTTCAGGAACAGTTTGGCTTGCCCGGTTTTGTCTTCTTCAATGGCGCCAAAGGCCTCATCGGGATCAATTTTGCGTTTGCTGCGCAGCGGGGCCACCACGCGGTAGTCAATTTTCTGATCAAACGTGTGCGTGCCGCTGAGCTGGATGGTGGTCACGTTGCTTTTGATTTCCATTTGCGGGATGTAGATCGTGCGGTTTTCGATGTGGATGTCGTTTTTCAGATCGGCAAACCGGAGGCGCGCCAGCCCTTCGTCATCTAAGTATTTGTTGAGGGCCTGCAAGGGCTCAAAGTTGTTGAGCGCTCCGTTTTTGATCAGCGCGCTGATGTCGGCCACCAGCGTTTCGGATCGCAGTGTGAGGTCCGGATGCAATGTCATGTCCAGCGCCACCTCGGCCGAGGCCTGCCCTTTTAAGTGTTTGTCTTGGATAAAATCCTGACCAAAATTTTCAAAAACATAAAACACACTGTCGACATGAATGTCGTTGAGCGTCCAGTGTGTGGTGATGCCGATGGCGTGGGGTGTTTGTGCATCCACGGTTCCGTCTAACGTAAGTGAGCCGCCCATCGCGTGCAGATTTATTTTTTTGGAAATGGCCCGTTGGTTTTTTACCAGCAAGTCGCCTTTAAGATCCGTAGCCCGAAAGCGCTTATAGTGCAGATTCTTTACATCGCAGTTGAAATTCAGGTACACCAGCGGGGAAATGCGGAACTCAAATTTTTCGTTGCTGTCCGTATAGCCCGAGGCCAGCAGTTCATCTAAGTCAAGGTGCCGCGACACCACATCCGTTTCGATGCCAATCGGTTGGTTGTCGAACAGGAAATAGGTGATGATGTTTTTGAAATAGCCGTTGAGCAGAAAATCCGAATGGCCCACTTGGCCGCTCACGTTGCTCAGGGCTAGGTCGTTGTTGTTGAATTGAAACGTTCCGTTCAGGTCGCGGAAGGGAATTTTCTTTTCACCATACACAAACGACACATTTTTCAATGCGATGCTGCCGTCCGTGCGTACCTGCTGGGCAGTGGTTTTCTTTTTCAGCTTGTTCAGTTCGCCTTCAAAAAGTATTTGTGCCGTAATCTGGCCCACGCCTTCGGCCAGCGCGGGGATGGGATAAAACGATTGCAGCGAGGCCACGTCCAGATCGCCTTGAAACGAAAACGAAATCCGCGGATCGGAAAAGTTTTGCAACGAGAAATGGGCTTCAAACGGGCGTTGGTTTAGCGACCCCTTGGCGTTTCGGAGAAATAGCTCTGCTTTATCAAAACGGGAAAATGAAGGCGTGGCAAATGAGCCTTCCAGCGATACGTTCTCCAGCCGCGTTTGGTATTCGGGGTGGAAGATGGTGGCATTTTTGCAACCGAAGGCAATGGACAAGAGCGGGTCTTTTTGTTTGCTCAGCTCGCCCCGCAGCGTCAGTCCCAGAAAAACATCGCCCTCGCTCTGGTACTTGCGCAAAGGCTGCGCGGTTTCGGCCGGCAGCAGCGACAACAACGTTTGGATATCCGTATCGCGACCGTTGACGGACAGGTCGATCCGGTTTTTCTTTTTGAATGCATACGTGCCCGCCACTTCAAAAACAGAGCCGCGGATGGCGAGGGTAGAGGTGCCGATGGTGATGTGTTTGGCACTGTCGTCATACAGCACTTGCGCGCGGGCATCAAATGTCTTGTCTTGCAGGAAGAGGGCATCTTGAATGCCGATTTGCCGCGTGGTGACATCGCCCACGGCATTGATGTCATACGTGGGGCCGTTGATTTTTACCGAAGTCACCAGTTGGTCGCTCTCAAACACGTGGTGCTGGCGGATGCTTTTGTCTTCGTACGACACCAGCGTGTTGATCAGCCGCACATTTCGCAGATCGAAAGCAATGGCGGTACTGGCCTGGGTGGTATCCGATTTTTTTTTGAGGATGACATAGTTTGCCTTGCCGGCCGTGTTGACGCGCAGATACGTTTGGCTGTTGTTGATCTGCAAGCCCCTGATGGTGTAATTCCCCTGCCACACATCCAACGGGTTGAGGTAAAAAGAAAGCCGCTCGGCTTCGAGCAGCGGAAACTTTTCGGGGTGGCTGTCCTCGACATACACATCGTGGAAAACGAGGGCGAGGTTGGGAAAATCGTTCCACCAAACCACGTCTATCTTTCCAATTTGGACGGGCGTGTTGAGCTGTTTGTTGGCAGCTTCGATAAAGGAGGCAATGATTTTGTCTTTGAAGAGAAAAACGGACGCCACGCCTGCCGCCATCACCAGCAGGGCCACGATCAGCAAGCCTATCAGCGTTTTTTTGAGTGCTTTCACAACGGGGTAAAGTTCGCAACTAAGTTGAAGCGGGCAAAAACCTGACCAAAGCCATCGTGCCTGGCAACGGTTGTCGCAGGCGGGGAACCCGTTCGCCCTTGTGCTTGTAAGGCAGGTGCTCTAAATCAAACGTGTGGAGGGATTGCAAAAAAAAGACTTTCTGAATGCCAGAAAGTCTCTTGATGTGGGAGCTGAGGGGTTCGAACCCCCGACCCTCCCGCCTACAAGGCGGGATGCTC